>ERZ887849.2274-NODE-2274-length-16163-cov-9.422026_pt1 | contig 16163 bp, 11 predicted proteins | sample MGYA00521267_ERZ887849 | MGnify/ENA primary metagenome ERZ887849 (study PRJEB32303, sample SAMEA104408601) | aquatic metagenome | biome: Brackish water; feature: Pelagic; material: water | place: Baltic Sea | collected 2014-06-06T16:11:00 | depth 2,863 m ... | reverse complement strand
CTAACAACCCGCTGGAAGGGTTTCCGGTGATCATGGGCCCGGTTGGCCATGAAGGGCAGCAGCAGTTCCTGCGCACGCGTATTGGCCACATCATGGTGGCAGAGCGAAAAGCAGCGACCGACGGGCTGGACGCAGAGCCGCTGTTCGACCTTGAAACGTTGAAGGGCCTGATGTACGCCAACCGGGTCTATGGCGCTGAAGTGGTGCTGGATGATGTGCTGGCGATTTGCGCAACCGACGCCGCAGCGTCGGTGCTGGACGCGTGTAACGTGCTGGCTAATTGGGATCGGCGAGTCGATGTTGAGAGCCGGGGGGCGCAGGTGTTTACCGAGTTCTGGCGTGTGATTACCAGTGAGCTGGGTAATAGCTTCCAGAATATTGTCCAAAGCGACGAGTTTTGGGCTGTCGATTTCGATCGCAACGATCCGCTGCATACTCCGTCCGGCATTGACCTTGCGGTGCCGGCGAATGCACCCCGTGTGATCAATGCGTTATCTGTGGCAACGCAGCGCCTGGTTGCTGCAAACGTGGCGTTGGGTGCTCCTTGGGGTGAGGTGCAGTATTTGGAGCGCAATGGTGCGCGTGTGCCCATTCATGGCGGTTCCGGTGGCATGGGCGTGTATGGCGCGATCAGTGCGGGCCTGCGTGAGGGGGGCTATATCAATCCGGGCAGCGGCAACTCGTATATTCAGGCGGTGACCTGGGATGACACCGAGTGCCCCATCGCGGATGTGATTTTAGTGCCATCCCAGTCGACTAACCCTGAATCGCCCCATTTTGCCGACCAAACCGAGCTATATGCGGCTAAAGAGTGGGTACGCTTCCCGTTTTGTGAAGCCGATATTGCCGCCAGCCAGATCGGTGAAACGTTGATTCTGGAAGAGTAAACCTTACAGCGCGCCCCGGCCCTGGTCTGCATAGTGGCGGGGCGCGTACTACCCGCATACTCACTACACATGGCTACGCCACGTATGCCCACTCCGCCGATGTCCGCAACACAGCTAATTCTCGTGCTGGGAGACCAGCTCTCTTTCAATAACCCTGCCGTTGCCAATGCCAACCCGGAGACGGATCGGTTTCTGCTGGCTGAGGTCGCTGAGGAGGCGGGTTATGTCCCGCACAATCGACACAAGATTGCCCTGATCTTTTCCGCCATGCGTCACTTTCGTGACGCCCTGCGTGCCCGCGGCTTCTGTGTGCACTATATCGAGTTCGCTGAGGGTGTAGCCAGCTTGCAGGCCGCGGTGGCGCAGGTATCGGCGGCGCTTGATTGCCGCGTCGTGCGCGTCTGTGAGCCGGGTGAATATCGGCTGCGGCAAGCGATGGCGGGCTGGGAAGCGGCGCTGGGTATTCAGCTGGAAATGCTTGAGGACACACGTTTTCTGGCCAGCCACGAAGATTTCCGCGGCTGGGCCAAGGGCCGCAAACAACTGCGCATGGAGTACTTTTACCGCATCATGCGCCGGCGTTACAACCTGCTGTTGGAGGCGGATGCGCAGCCTGCGGGCGGGCGCTGGAATTATGATCAGGAAAACCGGGTGGGCTGGCGTCGTCAGCGGGAAATCCCGCCGCGTCAGGCGCTGCAGCAATCAGACACGACGCGCGAGGTGCTGAGACTGGTGGCGGAAGCATTCCCGAATAATCCCGGTGAACTGGCGCAGTTCAACTACGCTTGCACCGCAACGGCTGCCAAAGCGGAGTTTGACTGGTTTCTGGAGCACGCACTGGGTGATTTTGGCCGCTACCAGGATGCCTTGGTCGAAGAGTCGCCCTGGGTGTTTCACGGCAAGCTTTCCATGTACCTGAATATTGGCTTGCTCGAGCCGCTGGAGTTGTGCCGTGAAGTGGAGCAAGCGTGGCGCGACGAGCGCTGCAGCTTGTCTGCCGCAGAGGGCTTTATTCGTCAGATTCTCGGTTGGCGCGAATATGTGCGCGGCATCTACTGGCTAAAGATGCCGGACTATGCCGAGGGCAACAGTTTTGCTGCGCATACGCCGTTGCCGGCCTTCTTCTGGACGGCGCAAACCGACTTGCGTTGCCTGCAGCGGGCGCTGGGCCAAAGCCTCGACCTGGGTTATGCACACCACATTCAGCGGCTGATGGTCGTCGGCAACTTTGCGCTGCTGGCGGGCCTCGATGTGAAAGCGGCGTGCGATTGGTACCTCGCGGTGTATGTCGATGCCTTCGAATGGGTTGAATTACCCAACACCTTGGGTATGGCCTTGCACGCAGATGGCGGTGTGATGGCGAGCAAACCCTACGCTGCCAGCGGTAAATACATTCAGCGCCAGGGTGAGCATTGTAAAGAGTGCCGGTATAGCCCGTCGCGAGTGACCGGGGAGGGGGCCTGCCCCTATAACTCGCTGTATTGGCGCTTTATCGATCGCCACCTGGAGGTACTGTCTGCGAACCCGCGTATGGGGCTGATCACCGCCAATTGGCGTAGACGGCCCGCAGCGGAGCGCGGGGCGATTATCGCTTGGGCCGACCAGACGCTGGCTGACCTGGTGGGCCCTGTTGGTTGACCTGCTGGCGGTTGCTGGCGCAGCGTCGGGAGCAATAGCGCACTTGCTCCCAGTTGAGCCGCCAGCGTGCACGCCACTGAAAAGGCCTGAGGCACACAGGACATAGCTTGCTTGGCCGCTCAGTTCTCCCCATCGCCCTCATCCGCCTCGGTGGGCAGCAATGGCCAATCGGCTGCATCGGTAACAAACAGGGGTTGCTTGGGCCGTAGCCCGCCCCATTTGGCGGTGAACAGGCCGTCTGGGTCGTGTTCGGCCGCCTGTTTCGTCTGGTTGAAGTGGCGTCCACCACGCGGGTCGCAGCCTACGCCCGCGATGTACTGCCAATTGCCGTAGTTGCTGCCCACGTCATAGTCGATCAGGTGTTTTTCGAAAAATGCAGCGCCGTAGCGCCAGTCCAGGCCAAGCTCATGGATAAGGCAGCTGGCGCTGATCTGGCGCCCCCGATTACTCATCCAACCGGTGGCGAGCAATTGCCGCTGTAGCGCGTTGACCAACGGATAGTTCGTGTCGCCCTGGCACCAGCGCGCGAATGCGCGTGGGTCGAAGGTGCAGAAGCGATTGCGGCGCCCGTTTCCCAGGCCCTCAAAACGAAATAGTCGGTGTTTGTCATGCAGTGCGCGCCAGTGGAAAAACTCGCGCCACCAGAGCTCAAAAATCAACCAGTGCGTGGAGTCATTGCCGCCCTTTTCCTGCTCGAAGCTATACACCGCGTGTGCCACTTCGCGCGCCGACAGTGCGCCATGGGCCAGCCAGGGCGACAGCGTGCTGGAGCCGGTGAGCGGGTCCAGACAGTTGCGCGTCGCTTTGTACTGCAAGATGGCTTCTTCACCAAAAGTGAACTGCTGCAGCCGGCGCTGGCCGGCTTGACTGCCGCCGCGCAGTGGCAGTGCGGTATGCGGTGATACCGATGCCGCCGGTAGCGGCGGGAAAGCCAGCGCCGTGGGTGGCGGCGGCAGCTGCTCGGGCGCAGGTATCGGTAACTCTATTGGCAACGGCTCCACGGCTTTGCGAAAGGGTGTGAACTGTTCCGGTATGTCCTTCAGGTCAAAAGGGAGTTGCTGTCGACCATATAGCGTGTTCCCCGCATGCACCTGCAGCGGGATTGTCAGGCGTTCGCGCACCCGCTCCAGCTGTTGCGCTTCGTAAACGCCCGGGCATCGGCTAGTGCCGACGCGCTCAATACGCCAGGTGCGGGTAAGCTCTGGTATGAGCAGTTCTGGTTGCCCGGTAAGGAACAAGAGATCCTGCCCCAGTGAGCGCAGCGCATCACGCAGGCTTTGCAGGTGCTCGAGGAGCACGCGCTGGCGCTGTTTGCCCACTCCGCGCAGGTTGCACCAAGGGCGCGGTTCCTGCCATATGTACACGACCAAGAGCTCAGAGGCCGCGCTGTGGGCCAAAAGCCCGGGGTTGTCCTGCAGGCGCAGGTCGTTCTGTAACCAATAGAGTTCGCGCATGATTCCGGCTATAAAGTATGTGATGGTGTTACGCGGCAAGCCACGTTGTAGATCGATCGTGCCAACCAGCGCCCCGATTACCGGGGTGGTGAGCTGGCTGCGAGCCAGAATGGTCTTTTAGCCGCTAGCGTTGGTGAGTGTGCTGTTATACGCTGCCGTGCTTGGATGACTGCGTGTCTGGAGCCTGTGAATGCCCTTTAGCAACACTCTTTTGCAACCTGTCACCCTAGGCGGCCTTGCTTTCCGCAAAGAAGATCTCGCTAGCCTCGCCTGAGGGCCGTGTGCCATGTATAAAACGATTATTGTCGTCGATAACGAAGACTTCACTCTCGCGACTGACGAAATTGAAGTTATTTCTTTTGAACGCTATCTGGTCGATTTCCCCAAACGTAATGAGCCGAAAACCCGGCTGATTAATCTGTGTGACACCGAGTACTATCTGAGCCGCGGCTATTATTGCTCGCTGCTTGCGGAGGCTCGTCAGCACAAGGTGCTGCCCAGTGTCAGTACGATTAACGATCTGCGTGACTTAAGCCTGGGCCCTGATGACGGGGTCAACCTTGCTGCGTTTACAGCCGGTACGCTCAAAGAAGGCGAAACTCGCGAGTTTTTGGCATATTTTGGCTGGACCGAGGACGAGCGCTGGCGCAAGGCCGTACGCAGCTTGTTTGAGCGCTATTCCGCGCCCATTTTGCAGTTTTGTGTGACTTTGGAAGATGGCCACCCACAGCTGACTATCCGTCGCTACGGGTATGCGCATTTGTCTGAGGCAGAGCGCGGCGTATTTCAGCAGCGCTTGAAAACCTTTACCGAAAAGGTCTGGCGCAACTCTGGCAACCGCAAGCCTCTGCGCTGGGACCTCGCGATTCTGGTCAACCCTGATGAGGCCATTCCGCCCAGTGATGCCGAGGCCATCAAGCGCTTTATTAAAGCGGCGGCAAAGCTCGGTATGCATGCGGAAACCATTACGGCTCAGCAAGCTGGGCATATCGCCCAATACGACGCGCTGTTTATTCGCGAAACCACCGCGATTGACCACCACACCTACCGTTTGGCGCGTAAGGCGGAGCGTGAGGGCTTGGTGGTGATTGACGATTCAGCCTCTATTTTGCGCTGCTGTAACAAGGTGTTCTTGCACGACGCCTTCAGCTATCACGGCGTGCCTTCATTGAAGACGCGTACGGTGATTGGCACATCGGAAGCTGAGCTGGATGAAATTGAAGCGCAATTCACCTATCCCTGCGTGTTGAAATTGCCGGAAGGCGCTTTCTCCAAAGGTATTTACAAGGTAACCAACCGCACTGAACTTGCCCAGCGCTTGCATGAGCTGCTCAGTGATACGGCCCTGGTGCTGGTGCAGGAGTATATGTACACCGATTTTGACTGGCGAGTGGGCGTGCTTGCCGGCCGTGCCATTTACGCTTGCCGTTACCACATGGCGCGAGATCATTGGCAGATCTACAACCACGGTGCCAAGCGCTTCGCTTCCGGCGGCTATGAAACGCTGCCTACATTCGAAGTGCCGAAGCTGGTGCTGGATGCCGCGTTGAAAGCGTGCCGAGTGGTAGCTAAGGGCCTTTACGGGGTGGATATCAAACAAAAAGGCAAGCAAGTGTATGTTATGGAGGTCAACGACAATCCGAGCATCGAGCATGATGTGGAGGATGCCTACCTCGGCAAAGAGCTGTATATGTTGATTATGGCGGAATTCCAGCAACGTCTGGAGCAGCGCGGCCGTTGAGTGCTCTGGTTGAACTCACTGCGGCAGAAGTAGCGGCTGGCGAAGAGGCGCTGTTTGCCGGCATTGCCAGGGACCTGCGCGAGCGGGGGTTCGCCGTCTGCCCCAACGCACTGCCCGCGCCCTTGACAGGTGGGCTGCAGGGTCATTTGGCACAGATGAACCGGGAACGCTTTACCCGCGCCGGGGTTGGGCGCCAGGACGCCCATACGCTGAATGACTTTGTGCGCACCGATGAGATTTGCTGGATCAATGGCGAATCCGAGGCCGGTCGCGCCTGGCTGGAGTGGACGGCCAGGCTGCAACAGTTCCTCAACCGGGAGCTGCTGCTGGGGCTGTTCTCCTTTGAGAGTCATTTTGCCCTTTACCGTCCCGGTGACTTCTACCGAAAGCATTGGGATGCCTTTCGCGGTGAGGCCAATCGCGTATTGTCTCTGGTGGTCTATCTGAACCCCGATTGGCAACTGGCGGATGGGGGTGAGCTGGTGCTGTACACAGATCCTGATGCAGGCACCAGCCTCAAGGTTTTGCCCGGGCTGGGTACGATGGCGCTGTTCCTCAGCGAGGAATTTCCACACGAGGTGTTGCCTGCCCGTCGCGACCGCTATACTATCGCCGGTTGGTACCGGGTAAACCAGTCCACCGCCGCGCGCATTGATCCCCCTCGCTAGCTATTGGACGCTTGTGGCCTCTGCGGCTAAGCTGTGATGCACTGACAGCGGGAGCCGGGGTCGGCTTCGACAAGGCTGCAGCATCAACAAGGAGAACAAAAAATGAACTCACACAACGCTGATGATCTTGCAACATTCATGGCGGGGGTAGAGCGTCGCAATCCGGGGGAGCCAGAATTCCTGCAGGCAGTGCATGAAGTGGCGATGGATATCATTCCCTACATTGCCGACAAGCCCGTCTACCAGGAGCTCAAGATCCTTGAGCGCATGACCGAACCCGACCGCATCGTCAGTTTCCGCGTGGTCTGGGAAGACGACCGGGGCGAGATACGCGTCAACCGCGGCTTTCGCATCCAGCAGAACAATGCCATCGGGCCCTACAAGGGCGGAATTCGCTTCCATCCCTCGGTCAATCAGTCGGTACTCAAATTCCTCGCTTTTGAGCAGGTGTTCAAGAACAGTCTCACCGGCTTGCCCATGGGGGGCGGCAAGGGCGGCGCTGATTTCAACCCCAAGGATAAAAGTGAGCGTGAAATCATGCGCTTCTGCCAGGCCTTCATGACCGAACTGTACAAGCACATCGGCCCGGATACGGATGTTCCCGCTGGGGACATTGGCGTTGGTGCCCGGGAAGTCGGCTACATGTTTGGCCAGTACAAGCGCATCGTCGGCCGCTTCGAGGGCGTGCTGACGGGCAAGGCCCTGGAGTTTGGTGGCAGCCGCATCCGGGCCGAAGCCACTGGCTATGGCGCTGTGTACATGATGGAAGAGATGTTGGCACACCATAACGAGAGCATTGAGGGCCGCACTTGCGTGGTCTCCGGCTCCGGTAACGTGGCAACATTCTGTGCCGAAAAACTCATCGGCATGGGCGGCAAGGTGGTAACCATGTCTGATTCATCCGGTTATATCCACGATCCGGAAGGCCTGACCCATGACAAGCTGCAGTGGATCATGGAGCTGAAGAACAAGCGCCGCGGCCGTATCGAAGAGTATATTCGAGAGTTTGGCGGCACCTTCCACGAAGGCCAGCGCCCCTGGGGCGTACCCTGCGATCTGGCGTTTCCCTGTGCGACCCAGAACGAAATTACCGCGGAAGATGCCAGGACGTTAATCGACAATGGCTGTCGGGGGCTGTCCGAGGGTGCGAACATGCCAACCACACCGGAATCCATTCGCGTCATTCAGGCCAGCAAGACGCTCCTGCACGCCCCGGGCAAGGCCGCCAATGCTGGCGGCGTGTCCGTTTCGGGCCTGGAAATGAGCCAGAACAGCCTGCGTTTGCAGTGGACCCGGGCCGAGGTGGATCAGCACCTGCGGCGGATTATCCGCGGTATCCACGACCAGTGTGTGGAGTTCGGCACCGCGGCAGATGGCCACATCGACTACTTCAAGGGCGCGAACATCGCCGGGTTCAACAAGGTGGCGGCGGCGATGATTGCCTACGGCGTTATGTAATCAGTCCTGCCAACCTGGTGCAGGCATCGGTGATACGGGGGCATGCGAGAGTGCGTGCTCACGTCTCCAGTCGTTTAATCCAGTAGGCCATTGGCTTCATGGTTTCACTGTCAGAGTCAATGTCCTTCCATGCAAACGTGGTTTCAATACCCTGCAAACAGGTGTAACCACGTCGCTGCCAGAATGCATCCAATGGTACGTAGTCTGCCGGGCGTAGAGGGTGGTTTTGGGGGCGAATGACGGCCGAGAACAGGCAGGTGTTGAATCCTGTGAGACGGGCTTGTGCCTCCCGCATCGAGAAAAACGCTGCCCCCACACCCTGCCCCCGCCACTGGGGAAGAACAACAGATTCGCCAAAATAAAATATCTGCGCTGGATCAAGGCCAGCTTGTTGCATGGGCGTGGAGAACTCCTCGTGATGGGACGCCAGCGGTGAGGCGGTTGAAGCGCCAACCATGTCAGAGCCATGGAACACGCCGAGCAAAAACGCATCCGGGCTGTCCATGTATGCCTGCAGATAGCGCTGCTCATAGGCCATGTCCCCATCGTAGAGGTAGGGCCACTCCCGAAAAACTGCGATGCGCAGTGCCGCGATTGTGTCGCGAATATCTGTAAACTGCTTGCGTGGCAGTGCCCGGACAGTCAGTGTCATTGCGAAACCCCGGCAATCCCTTCCTGGAAAGTGTGTGCGGCGAAGTATACGGGATATCAGCGGGGGTTTAAGGAACAGATAGCTTTTTGGACACAAGCCGCTTATGCTCCGTCGAGCAATCTCAGGCAGGTGCAGTGCTTCCTGAGTCCAGCGCAGCCATAATGATAAAAAGGAACGCGATGTCAGAGTGCCCTTTCAGGAATATTCTGGACCCGGATATTTATATCGGCGGTGGTCATCACGCCCTGTTTGCCGAGGTGCGCGACCAATCCGGTGGCTTGGCCTACATCGAGGACCCGATTACCGGAGTGCCCTATTGGGCGGTAATGCGGCGCGATCTCGCAGATTACGTATGCAAGCATCCGCTGCTGTTCTCCAGCGCTGCCAAGACCATTTTGCCCAAGGAAATGCCCGAGGACGAGATCGCGCTGTCCCGGCTTATGCTGGTGAATATGGACCCGCCGGAGCATGTCAAATATCGGCGGATTGTGCGTAATGCCTTTACCCCCAAAGCGGTACAAGGTTACGAGGCGCGGTTTCGGGAGGTAGCCCGCGAGACCATTGACGCCGTAGCGGCAAAAGGCGAATGCGAATTTGTGACTGATGTGGCCGCAGAGTTGCCGCTTATTGCCATATTGTCCTTGTGCGGTATTCCGATGGCGGACAAGCAGCAGTTTTTTGCCTGGACCAACACCATGATTTTCACCGAGGATGAAGACATGAGTGGGCAAGATGGCATGGCGGCCTCCCAGGCCGCGGCAATCGAGGTTTATGCCTATGCCGCGGCGTTGGCAGAAAAGCACAAGATAGAGCCCTTGACTGACATAGTGGGCGCACTGCTGGATGGCACGGTCAACGATGAAAAGCTGACAACCGATGAGTTCCAGTTGTTCTTTCTGATGCTAATTGCGGCGGGCAATGAGAGCACGCGCTCGGTGATAGCGCACGGCATGCGCCTGCTGATTGAACACCCTGAGCAGCTGCGCAAGCTGGTGGATGACCCCTCTCTGATTCCCTATGCTGTGGAAGAGGTGCTGCGTTACAACCCCGCCTTTGTGCAAATGCGCCGCACGGTAATGGCAGATGTGGAATTGCAGGGCCAGCAGTTGCGGGCGGGAGACAAGATGGTACTGAACTGGCAGGCCATTAATCACGACCCCGAGATCTTTGAGAATCCCGCGCAGTTTGATGTGGAACGGTTTCGGAACAACCCCGAACTGGCCAATCAGCATCGCGCCTTTGGCAACGGCGAGCATTTTTGCATTGGTGCGCACATGTCACGACTGGAAATGCAGGTGATGTTTGAGGAGATAATACCGCGCCTGCAAAACCCGCGCTTCTCGGCACCGGTCGAGTATGTGCGGGATTACTTCGTCAACAGTATCAAGGCGATGCCGCTGCAGTTTGACCCTGAGACCGCAGCCTAAAGCTGAGACTGCCTGTGCGTTTGCATCTTCAGTTCAGCCGAGGCACTGCCGCCAGCAGTGCCTGGGTGTAGGGGTGCTGCGGCGCGGTCAGGATTTGCTCCGCAGTACCCTGCTCAACCAGTTTTCCAGACTGCATCACCCCAACCTTGTGCGCCAGTGTGGGCACGATGGACAGGTCGTGGGTAATAAACAGGTAGGACACTCCGAATTCCCGCTGCAACTCTGCCAGCAGTTCCAACACTTCGGCACGAATCGAAACGTCCAGGGCGCTGGTGGGCTCATCGCAGATAATCAGCTGCGGGTTGACCGCCAGCGCCCGCGCGATAGCTATCCGCTGCAGCTGACCACCGGAAAACTCGTGGGGATAGCGGCGGGCGTGCTCGCCACCCAGCTGCACACGCTCCAGCAGTTCCTGGATGCGGGTGCTGCGCGCCTCCTCGGAGAGCGCGAGACCAAGGCTGATCATGCCCTCGGCGATAATGTCGCCCACCGTCATGCGCGGATTCATCGACGAGAACGGGTTCTGGAATATCACCTGGATCTGCTTGCGGTAGGGCAACATGGCGCTGCGGCCAATGCCCTGGATGGCTTCGCCGCGGAACAGAACTTGGCCGCCGGCTATGTCTTCCAGATTCAGAATCGCCCTGCCCAGGGTGGATTTACCGCTGCCGGACTCTCCCACCAGAGCGAAGGTTTCGCCGCGGCCGATGGCCAGGGAGACACCGTCCACTGCCCGGGTGTAGTCGACGGTACGCTGCAGCAAACCCTTGCGGATGGGGAAGTGCACCTTGACGTCTTGCAGCACCAGCAGTGGCTCTTCCTCTGCGGCGGCGCGGAAGCGGCCGAGGTCGGGCAGGGCATCGATGAGCTTGCGGCTGTAGGCCTGCTGTGGGTTGTGGAAGAACTGCTTGACGCTGGCGCGCTCGATGAGTTCGCCCCGATACATCACCGCCACTTCATCAGCGGTGTTCTTGACCACGCCCATATCGTGGGTGATCAGCAGCACCGCCAGCTGGCGCGAGCGAGTCAGTTCGCGAATCAGATTCAGCACTTGCAGCTGGATGGTAACGTCGAGTGCCGTAGTGGGTTCATCGGCAATCAGCACATCCGGTTCGCAGGCCAGGGCCATGGCAATCATCACCCGCTGCTGCTGGCCGCCGGAGAGCTGGTGGGGGAAAAAGCCGAAACGCTGCTCCGGGTCGGGGATACCGACTTCGGTGAATAGCTGGACCACGCGCTGACGCAGAGCGGCGCCCCGCAGCGGCGTATGCAATTTCAGGGTCTCGGCCACCTGGGCCCCCGCGGTCTGCACCGGGTTCAGGGCGCTCATCGCGTTCTGGAAGATCATCGCCACCTTGCGCCCGCGGATTTCCTGCATCCGCGCTTCCGACAGGCCAAACAGGTCAGTGCCTTCGACGTCAACACTGCCGGAGCTGATCTTCAGGGCGTCTGGCAGCAGCCGCATGGCGGCCAGTGAGGTGACCGACTTGCCGCTGCCGGATTCGCCGACCAGGGCGAAGATCTGTCCCGCCTTGAGTTCAAAACTGATGCCCTTGACGATGGCCTCACCGCTGTCGGCCAGCACGACGGTGAGATCGGCGACTCGCATGCACACGCTGCCGGCAGCCAGCTGCTGCTTGAGAGCGCTCATGATTCTGACCTCTGCAGGCTGGTGCGGGGGTCGAAGGCATCACGCACCAGATCGGAAAACAGGTTGGCCGCCAGCACCAGGGCGAACATGAAGAAGAAGGCCCCGGTCAGGGTCCACCAGATGGTGGGTTCCCGGGACAGTTCGGAACGGGCACCGTTGATCATGTTGCCCCAGCTGCCCATCGAGGGATCCACGCCGACGCCGATGTAGGACAGCACCGCTTCCGCCAGCACCAGGGCGCTGAAGTCCAGGACGAAGGTGATCAGAATGATGTGTACCACGTTGGGCAGCACGTGCCTCCCCAGAATCCGGGTGTGGCTGACCCCGAAGGCGTGCGCTGCCTGCACATAACCCAGCTGGCTGATTTTCAGGGTTTCCGCCCGGATCAGGCGGCACAGGCTGGACCAGCTGGTGACGCCGAGAATGAAGCACAGGGCAATGAACTTGGCGTCCGCTTTCTCCATGCCGACGGCGAAGAAGTCCGGGTTAAGGTCGATGTACACCTGAAACAGCAGCACCGAGGCGGCAATCAGCAGAATGCCTGGGATCGAGCTCAGCGTGGTATAGAGATACTGCACCACGTCGTCCACCCAACCCTTGAAGTAGCCCGCCATGACGCCGAGGGTCACTGCGATCGGCAGCATGATGAGGGTGGCCAGAGTGCCCAGCAGGACGCCGGTGCGAATGCCCTTGAGGGACTGATAGAGTACGTCGGCGCCGCCGAGATCGGTCCCGAGTATGTGGTAATAGCGGCTCAGGCTCACTACCCAGACCCCGCCGCAAATAATGCTGCCCTGCACCAGCCAGGAGGCGTACCAGGGGTAGGTGCTGCGGCGCAGCAGCAGCCACTGGGGCCCGATCAGCAGCGCAGATAGCAGCAGGCCCCAGAGCAGTGCGGTAACAGTCTTGCTCAGAATATCCGCGCCGCGCTGGGAAGGATCCTGCAGATGCTGGCCAGCGTGGCGCAGAGGCGGGTAATCGCGGATGTCCTCACCTGCCGCATCCTTCAGGTTTTCCTTTTCAAACGAGATCAGGGCAAAGGGTGCCGAGTAGGTGCGTTCAAAGCGGTCGCCCATGCCGCCGGTCAGCAGGTCAAAGACACTGGTGACCTTGTTGTCATAGAACACTTGTTCAACGGCAACGCCCTCTGGGTTTTCCAGCGCCCGGCGAAAGTGCAGGGAGTCCAGCAGGGCCACCATGATATAGGCTGCAATGACCGTGAAGGTAACCATGCCAAGTCTGGAGCTGAACACTTCCGCCCAGCGCTCCCGGGTCTGCGGATCTTTCCGCAGCCGGTAAAAAAAGAATGCCAGGGAGATCACCAGCAGGTATATCAGGGCATCGGACCAGAGAATGACGGGTTTCATCGCTGCCAGGCCCTCAGCTCAGTCGCACCCGGGGATCAGCCCAGGTGTAGGAAATATCGGTGAGGATCAGCCCGAGGATATAGAGAATGGAGCCGATGAAGACCATGCTGCGAACGATGGCAAAGTCCTGGGAATTGATGGCATCCAGCATGTAGCTGCCCAGCCCCGGAATACCAAAGAAGGACTCGATCAGCAGGCTGCCCATGAACAGGGAGGGGATCAGTACCACCACCCCGGTCAGGATCGGGATCAGGGCGTTGGGCAGGATGTGCCGGAACAGGATGGTCAGTTCGCTGCAGCCCTTGGCGCGGGCCGTGCGCACGTAATCCTGGTTGGCCTCCTCCAGGAACAGGGTACGGTACCAGCGGGCGCCGGCGCCGATGCCGGCAACGACCCCCACCAGCACCGGCAGGATCAGGAACTTCCACACCTGGCCCTCGGCATGGAAGCCGGATATGGGCACCAGGCGCCAGGTCTTGGCGACCAGAAACTGGCCGCCGATGATGTAGAACAGGTAGGAAATTGACATCAGCGCCACGAACAGGAACACCGCACCGCGATCCAGCCGGGTGCCGTGGAACATCACCACCATCAGCGCTACGCAAATATTCACCCCGATACCGACGATAAAAGTGGGCAGAGCCACGGCCAGACTGGGCCACATGCGGGTAGCGACATCGGAGGTGATATCGCGGCCACTTTCCGAGCGGCCGAAGTCAAAGGCGAACAGGCGTACCGACTTGTCGAAGAAGATGGTGTCGGTGAGGCGGGTTAGACCGGCGGCGTCCGGATTCAGGAACAGCGGCTTGTCGTAACCGTTCTTTTGCTTCCAGTTTTCGATCGCTTCCGGCGTGACGTACTTGTCGCCAAGCTGGGACACGGCCATGTCGTCCGGCGAGTTGACGACAAAGAACAGCGTGAAGGTCAGCAGGTTGACCCCGATAAGGATGGGAATGGCGTACAGCAGCCGGCGAACAATGTAGGCAAACATGGGGGGATCCTGTTAGTGGCGCGCAGTGGCCCTGAGGCGGCGGCGATAGGCGATGATTCCCGGCAGCAGCAGGGCGATAACCAGCAGTGCCGCAGCATACAGCGGCCAGATCACCGGCTGGTTCCACTCGGCGCGCTTTTGTTCCCGCAGCGCTTCGTCAATGCGCACGTACTTCAGCGTGTTCTTGGAGATGCCATGGCGTTTGTTGTTGTATACCCAGCTGTTGTTCAGATAGATGTTCTTGGGGTAAAAGGCGTAGAGCCATACGGCATCCTTGCGCAACAAGTCCACCATCTCGGCAACAATGGCCTCCCGCTCTGCTCCGGGCGGCATTACCCGCATCCTGCGAAACAGCTCATCGTACTCCGCCGACTCATAGTTGGAGTTGTTGGCGCCGTCGCATTTGCAAATCAGCGGGCTCTCTGGCCCGAACAGCAGGAACAGGAAGTTCTCCGGGTCCGGGTAGTCCGCCAGCCAGCCATGGGAGTAAATCTGGGTGTTGCCGGTGAGCAGTTTCTCCCGGGTCCGGTTCCAGTCTGCGGGCCGGTATTCCACCTGTACGCCGATGCGGGCGAAGGCGCGGTCGATCCAGTTCATGCTGGTGTTGGAGATGGCCTGGCTCTGCACATCGATGAAGATCTTCAGCGGCTCCCCGGTGCGGGCATCGCGGCCATTGGGATAGCCTGCTTCCACCAGCAGTTGCTGCGCATGTTCTATTGATTTGCGCCGGGCTTCGCCGTCTACCCAGTCGTATACGTAGGGGTTGATCCCGGCTTCGCCCTCAACGAACCCTGGAATGCCTGGCGGGATCGGCATATGGGCAGCGATGCCGTTGCCCTTGTAGAAAATGTTCAGGTACTCCTCGGTGTCAAAGGCAATCTGCAGCGCCTGACGCAGTTTCCGCTTCTCTTCGCTGTAGCCACCGACGACCGGGTCGCGCATATTGAACCCGTAGTAATAAATGCCTGGCTTCACATCGGGTTCAACGCCAATGTCGCGGCCTGCCATGTCGGCGCTCAGCTCTACGCCGTCGGGGCCAACCACGAAGGCCTGATCGAAAACCCGGTTGGTATTGCCGTGGGTCTCTCCGGAGCGGTCATAGTACCCCTGCAGAAACTTGGTCCACAGAGACAGCACTTCTTTCTCCAGGCGGAATACTGCCCGGTCCACCAGTGGCAAGCGTTTGCCGGCGTCGTCCAGCAGGCCCGCTTCGGCGTCGCCCGGTGCGCCCTCGCTGGGGTAATAGTCTGCGCGGAAGTTGGGGTTGCGTTCCAGCACGATCTCGCTGTTGGGATCGTTCTTCACCATCATGAAGGGGCCGCTGCCCACCGGCCACCAGTCCAGGGTCAGATTGCGGTCGATAAAACCGGGATTGTGGAAGAAACGGTCCACCTCGGGGGGAATCGGTGAGAAGAAGTGCATTGCCAGCCAATAGCTGAACTGGGGATAGCGGCCCTTGATGGTAATGTCAAAGCGGCGCTCATCCACCACCGCCAGCCCTTCCATCGGGTACTGGTCGAGGTTGAGCCAGCCCTCTCGCTCGACATCCTGCAGCCTCGCCGAGAATTCCTCCATGCCAACAATATACTGGGCCATGAAGCCCAGCATCGGGGAGCCGTTGAAGGGGTCCGCCAGGCGCTTGATGGCGTAGACGTAGTCGTTCGCGTGGACGGCGCGGGAGCCGCTGTGGGGGAAGTCGCTGATCTGGCGGAAGCTGCGCCCCTGCTGAGGGTCACTGAACAGGTAGCGCGGCGCCCCGCTGTCGTCGACCGCAAACGCGGGATGGGGTTGGTAGCGGGCGTCTGCTTTCACCGTCAGTCGGTAGCGGGAAAACGCGACCTCCTCCTGGTCGGGGTCAATGGCTTCGCCGCGGGCGTTCAGAAAGGTGATTTCAGGAAAGTCCTCAGCCCCCAGGGGAATAAGCTCGTAGGGACGTTTGAGAAAGTGGTAGCCCATGGGGGGCTCGTAAATCTGCATCAGGATCAGCGATTCATCCGAAGCATAGGAGATGGCTGGGTCGAGATGCTTGGGCGGCGCCGGCGATATCATCGACTGGTAGGTGACCAGGCCAGCAGGAGCAGGTGGGTTGGGGTTGTTCCAGGGCCCGTCCGTACAGGCGGCCAGGAGCAGCGAGCAGAATAGCAGGGCTGCGGCCCGGGTTGAGGCAGCCAGTGGAGGCAGCATGCGTGGTTGTCCGTTTTGCGGTCAGGGGGCGATGTTAACAGTAAA
>ERZ887849.2273-NODE-2273-length-16171-cov-11.547779_pt1 | contig 16171 bp, 18 predicted proteins | sample MGYA00521267_ERZ887849 | MGnify/ENA primary metagenome ERZ887849 (study PRJEB32303, sample SAMEA104408601) | aquatic metagenome | biome: Brackish water; feature: Pelagic; material: water | place: Baltic Sea | collected 2014-06-06T16:11:00 | depth 2,863 m ... | reverse complement strand
CATATTATCAGTAATGTTAAGTTTTTTTCTACCCTCTTCTCCTATTACACGATGTCAAACAACTAATTATGATCTAAAAATCGTCACTTAAAATATCGACAAAAAGTAAACAAAATTGGTATAATAGACCTATATATATGAGACAGAGTTACTATGAAATTGAAACAACTTGCAAGCGTGCTGCACGCGCAAGTGGATTTAGTTGGGGTGTAGCTGAAGAAATTGGTAAATCAATTCGAACTCTTGAAATGATGGGACTACCAGGTGTCAAAACCTTTTATAATTATCTTGAAGATGCAAAAAAAAAATCTTTCACAAAAGCACAAAAAATCTTATCTAAAAATACTCAAGATAAAGAAATATTCTGTCCAATTGAAACTTCTGTTGCGATATTAGATGATTGCAAAAATTTATTTCGAGATAATGCCATCATAGAGTTTTCTCAAATGAGCCACCCTTTACTATTAGTACCTATGATTAACAGAGCATCTATTCTTGTTGGTAAAAAAATTTTAATATCTTTCGATCAAATAAAAATTATTTTAAATTTTAATGAATCCATCACTCTAAATTCTGAGGGACCTTTTCCCAATCAAACTACTAAGGTTTTAATTCAATCAATAAATGACGATGACAAATATACAAAGGAAGAATATGAGTATCTCTATCAACTCTCATTAGAAACATTCGTTGATGAATCAGAAGGCAAGCTTAGTGGAGCTGGTGCCGGACTAACCGATAATGATTAGATTTTATACTTTAAAGCAGCAGTAATTAAGTATCTTAATATATTTTCATACTCTTGATTATTAAGTTTTGTCAGGCTTGGATTTTTTAATGTCTTTCTTGTAATAGAAACGCCTATTAATATTGCTCCCAATAAATCAAAATTAATGGGCTTAAATTTATTTTTAATTTGACGAATAATTGGTTTTCTCATCATGGCATCATGGTGTTTTTGAACAATCCGTCCTACTTCCGGATCTGAAGCATTCATACACAACATTTTTACATAAGTTACTTCATCATTTAAATTTTTACTTTCCATAAATGACTCTACAAACATATCTATAATGTTGCTTGAATTGATTTGATTTACCCACTCACTTTTATCTACTAATGTTTCTTCAAAAAGTTTTTTTTTATTTCCAAAATATCTAGATATTAGAGCTATATCTAATTTGACTGTCTTTGAGATATCTCTAAGGGAAACATTAGAATATCCTTTTGTCCAAAAAAGTTTTTTTGCTTCAGTAAAAATTAATTTTTTTGATATGTCTGATTTTTTCATAATATTTGTCAACACTAGTTGACATTTACATCTCTGTATATATAAATACTATCAAATAATTTCAAAATAATAGGAGAAAATTTAGTGAATATTAATAAAAATTTACCTGTAATGGTGACTGGCGCTACAGGGTTTGTGGCAGGCTGGATTATAAAAAAGTTACTTGAAAATCAAATCGTAGTTCATGCAGCAGTAAGAGATCCTAAGGATGAAAATAAGATATCTCATTTAAAAGAATTAGCTAAAAAAAATAACGGTATTATTAAGTTTTTTAAAAGTGATCTTTTACAAGATAATAGTTATAAAAATGCAATGGATGGTTGTGAAATAGTTTTTCATACCGCATCTCCATTTACTTTAGGTTTAAAAAGTCATGAGTATGTAGAGCCTGCATTAAAAGGAACTAGAAATGTTTTAAATTCTGTTAATAATACTCCTTCTGTTAAAAAAGTTATTCTGACTAGCTCTGTTGTAGCTATTATTGGAAATAATATTGACTGCCAACAATCACCTAATAATACTCCCAATGAAGATACGTGGAATACAACTTCCTCACAAGATCATGAGCCTTATGCCTATTCGAAAACACTAGCGGAAAAAGAAGCCTGGAAAATTAATAAAAACCAAAATCAATGGAAGTTAGTTGTCATAAACCCTTCATTTGTAATGGGTCCTTCTCTTTCAAATCACTCAACATCTGGGACTCATCAAATTATTCAAGACATGGCTAGTGGTAAAATGAAATCTGGTTGCCCTACTTTTGAAATTGGAATGGTTGATGTAAGGGATATAGCTACAGCTCATTTTAATGCTGCCTTTATGGATAGCTCAGAGGGTAGAAATATTATTTCAAACAAAACTGTTAAGTTTATTGAAATGAGTCAGATCTTGAGAAATAAATTTGGTGAAAATTTACCTTTTCCAAAAAAAACAATACCAAAAATAATGGCTGTCTTATTAGGTCCCATTTTTGATAAAAGCTTTACACGAAAATCTTTATGGAGAAATCTCTCCCATCCATGGAAGATAGATAACTCTAAATCAAAATTATCACTTAATATAGACTACCTTCCTATAGAAAAATCTATTGAGGAGACCTATCAACAACTCATTGATAATAAGACTTATTGAAATTAACTGACATTACTGCCAATAAATTATTTATTGACTAAAATAAGTAATTTATGAAAAGAAGAAAATTTATAAAAAGAGGATTAATTGCTATTGTTGGTTTTTTCATTATGTCTAATAAATTAATTGCTAATCAAATATTTAAGTCGTCTCTTTTTAAGGATGGTATTTTTCATAATAATTTCATAAGTCATAATGTAAGTTCTTTTAAAAAGTTTTTGCAATGGAGAAAAGAATCAAAAAAGCCAGATCCTATTACTTTTCCTTTGGCTAAAAATAATCCTGTATTTTTAAAAAATAATAGAATCACACCTACTATTACTTGGGTTGGTCATGCTACATTTTTAATACAAATAGCAGGCTTAAATATTCTTACTGACCCTCATTTTACTGAGAGAGCTTCACCCTTTAATTTTGCAGGACCCTCTAGAACAACACCTGTGGGTTTAAAAATTGAGGATTTACCAAAAATTGATCTGATTATTATTTCTCATAACCACTATGACCATTTAGATAAACAAACAATTCAACAATTAATAAAAAAACAGCAAGACAACCAACCCCTCATTTTAGTGCCTCTAAAATTAAAAAAACTTTTAGAAAAATTTGGTGCCAAAAACGTTCAAGAACTTGGATGGTGGGATAATACAATTTTAAAAAATATTAAAATTCATTCTGTTCCTGTTCAACATTGGAGTAAGAGGTCTTTTACTGACACTAATAAATCCCTTTGGTGTGGTTGGGTAATTGATGCACCTAACTACAGAACCTTTTTCTGTGGGGATACAGGCTATTCAAAAGATTTTGGTTTAATTCAAAAAAAATTTAAATATATGGATCTTTCCCTTATACCAATTGGTGCTTACGCGCCTCGCTGGTTTATGAAATATCATCACTGTAATGTTGAAGAGGCCATTCAAATACATAAAGATATCAAGTCTAAACGTTCAATTGGTATGCATTGGGGAACATTCATACTTACCGATGAACCAATGCGGGAACCAATTGAGAAATTAGAACAACTAACTAAACAAAAAAATATATCTCCTGAAGAGTTTACAGTCATACAGCATGGGAGAACTGTTAAAATCTAATCAATTCTATTGTAGCTCTTAATGATATCTTTTTTTTACTTTTGAACTATAGTTAAAATAATGGACAAAAAAATTAGATTCAATTTTTGGGCTAACTGGAACTGCCATTTGTTTATTAAGATTCATTACGCCTCGTCTGTATAGCTACTCCTTTTTCAATTCTTATTATTACTGTTAATTTTTAAAGGAGGAAATTGCGTGTGTATAAAAAATATTTTTATAAATCAATTATTTGGCAAGCTATAGGATTCATTTGGATATCAGTCTTATCTTATATTTGGTTTGGGAGTTGGATCAATTCTCTTAGTTTTTCTATAGTAGTTCTCGTAGTTAGCATATTTATGTATGTCATTTATGAAAAGTTGTGGGATAAATTTTTTAAAAAATAGAAAAAATTGATAGATTAAATAATTAAAAAATGTTTTATTGTGCTGGAAAATGACTAAACAGTTCTTTATCTCAAAATCAACTAGACTTCGATCTACTCCATTTAGTAATCAAATAGAAGAACAAGGAGTTAAATCCTACACTGTCTACAATCATATGCTCCTGCCAACAGTTTTTGAGTCTATTGAGGCAGACGCTGAACACCTTAAAAATTTTGTTCAAGTTTGGGATGTTTCTGTTGAGAGGCAGGTAGAAATTTCTGGTCCTGACTCTGCAAGATTAGTTCAAATGATGACTTGTAGGAACCTTTCAAAAGTAAAAAATGATGTTTGTTACTATGCTCCTATAATCGATGACAAAGGTTTTATAATTAACGATCCTCTTATTATGATGGTTGCAGAAAATACATGGTGGCTATCAATTGCTGACTCGGATGTAATTTTATATGCTAAAGGTTTAGCCAGTGGTTTTAAACTAGATGTAAATATTCAAGAACCTAATGTAAACCCATTAGCTGTTCAAGGCCCTAAATCTTTTGAATTGATGGGAAAAATTTTTGGACCTTCAATAATGGAATTAAAATTTTTTAGGTTTAAAAGATTTGAATTTGATAATCATTTATTTTTGATTGCTAGATCAGGTTGGTCTAAGCAAGGCGGATTTGAAATTTATGTTGATAATGATGAAAAAGGTCAAAATTTATTTCAAGAATTAATGGATAAGGGTGTAGACCTGAATGTTAGAGCTGGATGCCCCAATGCCATTGAAAGAATGGAAGGTGGATTGCTATCTTACGGTAACGATATGACTATAAAAGATAATGTCCTTGAATGTGGTTTTGGTGGACTTGTTTCATTTAGCGATGAAATTGACTACTTAGCCAAAGATCACTTAAAACAATTATCATTAAAAGGAATAAAAAAAAGCTTAACTGGAATTAAAATATTTTCAGATGCTTTTACTCTACTCAATCACGAGCCTATTTTCGTCAATGGGGATAAAGTTGGAGAACTAAGATCTGTGGTTTATTCTCCAAGCTTTAAATGTTGCTTAGGTATTGCCATGATTGACCTGGAAACCCAAGATAATAAGCAAAAGCAAATTGCTGTTATTGACAATAATGAATATCAAATAGAAATCTGTCCTCTGCCTTTTAACCAATAATTCTTATTGCAAAAATAAATTAAAGTATTATTTATGCGGTAATGTTTAGAACCGTTCTTAACTCATGGTCTCTTTTTTTTGGCTTGTCATTTATTATGATGGCCAATGGACTACAAGGAACACTTTTAGGAATTAACGCGGTACAATATGATTTTAATGTTGTAGCAACAGGACTCATTTTTACAGGATATTTTGTTGGGTATTTAGTTGGGTCAATGAGTATGCCTAGTTTTATAAGCAGTGTTGGTCACATTCGAGTTTTTGCAGCCTTTGCATCTTTAGCTTCCATTGCAATACTTCTTCATTGGATTTTTATTAATCCTTATGCTTGGGCAATCATTAGACTCATCACAGGATTTTCTATGGCAGGTATATACGTTGTTTGTGAGAGTTGGTTAAACGATAGAGCAGATAATGATACGCGAGGTAGACTTTTATCTTTCTATTTTTTGATTTTATTTATCTCTCAAGGAATGGGGTTTTTTTTAATTAATATATCGCCCACTCTAGACGCTCATTTATATGTGTTGGCATCTGTTTTAATTTCATTGGGCTTGGTGCCTATATTGATGACTAAAAAACCAGCGCCTGATTTTAATCTTCCTAAAAGAACTTCTTTAAAGGATGTATATTTAAAATCTCCTTTAGCTTTTATTGGCGGATTAACAATGGGTATTATTTTTGGTGCTTTATTTGGACTACTGGCAGTGTTTGCTGCTAAAATAAATTTAACAATTCTAGAAATTTCCATACTTGTGTGTGCAAATAATTTTGCCGGAGGTTTATCCCAATATCCCATTGGCTGGCTATCTGATAGGATGGATAGAAGGCATTTAATTAGCTATCTTAGTATAGCTTCTTTGATAACAGTTATATTAGCTTTTACATTAGGTCAGTTTTCTTTTTGGTTATTAGTTATTTTCATTTCTCTTCATGCAGCAGTAGCATTTCCAATTTACTCAATTTCTATGGCACATATGAATGATTTTATGGAAAAAGAGGAAATGGTATCAGCAAGTTCAACTATATCAGTGATAAATGGAATAGGAGCGTCTTGCGGCCCTCTACTTGCTTCATTATTTATGTCTGGTTTTGGTCCTTACGGTTTTATTATTTTTTTAATTGTCATTTATGGTTCACTCATACCTTTTTGTTTGTATCGAGTTAAACTTGATAGGACGAGGGATTTTGTTGAAGAGAATAGACCAACTATTCTTGTTCCTAGAACTGCTTCTATAATGGGTGTACAAATGGCGACTGAGGAGTCTATAATGAGGTCAGAAGAAGATGAAACCTGAGGAAAAACTAAAAAAATTAAATATCATTTTACCTGAGGTGACTAAACCCATTGGAAGTTATGTCCCTTGTTTAATAATAGATAATTTTGCATATATTTCTGGCCAGCCCCCTAAATTACCAGATGGATCTTTTGCAACTGGAAAGATTGGTTATGATATTGATTTAAAAACTGCTCAATTACATGCAAGACAGTGTGGATTATCAATTCTATCAGCACTTAAAGGTGAAATTGATTCTTTAGATAGAGTAGAACAAGTAGTTAAATTAACAGGATTTGTGTCTTGTAAGTCTGATTTTTATGATCAGCCAAAAGTTATCAATGGATGCTCAGATTTAATGCTTGAAATATTTGACCAAAAAGGAGTTCATTCTAGATCAGCCGTTGGTGCAAACTCTTTACCAATGGGCATCTCAGTAGAGATCGAAGCTATATTTAAATTCAAATAATTTGGATTGACATTAATTTAAATTAAGCAAAAGATTATCCCATTAATTAATGAGGTACTAGGTATGGAAATATCTGTCGAGAACAACCAAGACGTTCAGGTCATTCATGAAGACCAAAAAATTAAACTTCACCCAGTATGGTTAAGAGAGAGAGTTCAAGGTGAGCAATTTGTTGACTCAGATTCTCATCAAAGACTGTATGAGCCATCATCAATAAATATAGATCTAAAAATAAAATCTGCAAAAGTTGATGAAAGTTTTTTAAAGGTTGAATTTGATGATGGAACTACAAATGAATATAGCCTTGAAGATTTATATTCTGAAATTGATAAAAAAACTTTAAAAAAAGGACCACTGCCCTTAATTCAACTTTGGGACTCAACCTTAAAAAACTTACCTGAAATTAATTATGAAAACAATATGAGTGAGTCGAAGTCTATGATTGATTTACTCAATTTGTTTTATACTTATGGTTTTGTTTTAATTAGAAATGCTCCTACGACCAATAAATATTTATTAGATTTTGTAAATAGTATAGGTCCAGTGCGATCAACAAATTTTGGAATGTATTTTGATGTTATGTCAAAACCTAATCCAAATGACTTAGCTTATAAACCTGTTGCCCTTCCACCTCATACGGATAATCCTTACAGAACGCCTGTTCCAGGCATTCAATTTCTTCATTGTCTAAAAAATGAAGTAAGTGGAGGTTTTTCAACTTTAGTTGATGGTTTTTCAGTAGCAAACTATCTAAAAATTAATGATTTAGAAGCATTCAATAGCCTGACGTCTACGAAAGTAAGATTTCAGTTTAAAGATGAGTCTATAGTTTTAGAAAACTGGGGAGAATTAATTGAACTTGATGAGGACCAAGAATGCAAACAAGTTAGATATAGTACCAGGGTGGAGTATGTGCCTCCAATAGATGAAGATAGACTTAATAGTTTTTATAGGGCTAGAAGGTTATTAGCTGAACTATACAGTTCCTCACAATTTGAACTAAAATTTAAATTAAAAGATGGGGATATTATGATGTTTGATAATCACCGTTTACTTCATGGAAGAACCTCTTATGACCCTAATGAGGGCTTGAGGCATCTCCAAGGATGTTATCTAGATTTTGACTCTACAAATGGGAAATTAAGACATTTAAAGAAAAAATTTCTTTAACTTTTTACATATTGTGAGTTCTCTAACTATTAACAGTGTAGAAGTTTTTGCGTGTAAAACAGATGCTCCGCAAATTACTTGGGCTAAGGATATGACCCCTATGTATGAATCCAATATAATTGTCCGAGTAACTACTGAAGATGGATATGAGGGGTATGGTGGGGTTTTGGTGCCAACAGAACATAGTTATGATCATAGCTTACCAGAGGCAATGAAAAATTTATTCCCAGAAATTCTTAATTGTTCCATCAATGATAGAGAAGAATTAACAGAGCATATGCTGACAAGATGTGTTGGATTGAACCCAAATGCTGTAAGCAGTATTGACATAGCTATGTGGGATTGTTTTGCAAAATATTTAAAACTTCCTCTTTATCAAGTCTTAGGTGCAAAAAGAGAAGCAATACAATCTTATGCTTCAACACCTTTGTTTAATACAATTCAGGAGTATGAAGATTTTATTATAGATTTATCAGACCAAGGATTTAAAACAGTCAAATTGCACACATGGTGTGATTTAAAATTTGATCGTGAAATGGTAGAAGCCGTATGCAAAGCTATTCCTGATATGCAATATATGATTGATTGTGAGCAAAGGTATAAAAGAGAAGATGCATTTGAACTGGGAAAAATTTTAGATGAAAATAATTTTATTTGGTTTGAAGCGCCTTTTATCGATACAGACTTTGAGAGTTATAAATGGCTAAGAGAAAAAATTAATACTCCTGTCATATGTGCTGGCAATAATATCTTAGACCCTCATTTAATAAGAAAAATCATGGACGAAAAAATTTTTGATCATTTGAGATTTGACACAACATATGTTGGAGGTATCACAATTACAAAAAAAATTATGGAAATGGCATCTATTAAAAATATAAATGTTGAACTTCAGTCTTGGGCTTTTCCCCTAGGTCAGGCAGCAAATCTTCATATGATGTTAAGTAATAATAATTGTCAATATTTTGAGCAAGTTGTACCTTTTGAAGATCATGAGCATGGCGCTTTAAATCATATTAGAACTAACAATAAGGGAATGGTCCATGCCACAAAAAAAAATGGTCTTGGTATCGAACTTAACTGGGATCAAATCATAAAAGACTGCTATCTACATATTAAATTGGATAAAAATGGTCTAAAAAGAGAATTAAAAGATCTAATTTGACTTTCTTGGAGTATTTTAATTATGGGAATGAGAGCATCAATAGTAAAATTAAAAGTACTGTTTTGTATTTTGGTTGTTTTACTCTCAGCAAATAATCTAATGAGTAAAAGTATTTACGATTTTCAAATCAAAGATATCGATGGCATCGAAATTGACTTAAAAAAATTTTCAGGCTCTCCTATTCTATTAGTCAATACGGCTTCTAGATGTGGGTTTACGGGTCAATATCAAAATCTTGCAAATTTATTTCTAGAATATAAAGATAAAAAATTAATTGTAATTGCTACTCCTTCGAATTCATTCAATCAAGAACTTTCCGACTCAGAAAAAGTAAAAGAATTTTGCTTAGTTAATTATCAAACTAAATTTATAATAACCGAAATTGTAAATGTAAAAGGTGATAACGCCCACGCAATTTATAATTGGTTGCGCGATGACTATAGGAAATCTCCAAAATGGAATTTTTATAAATTCCTTTTCAACAAAAATGGAGAATTTGTTGAAAGTTGGTCTTCTATGGTAAAGCCAGATAATAAAAAAATAACTAGTCTTATTGATGAATTGATTTAAAAAATAATTTACTTTTTTTTAATTTTTACTGAATTATTATAATAAACTTCCAAACAAATTGAACAAACCAAGCCATTTTCTTTTTTGAATTTTCTCTGTTTTTCAATATTTAGTAGGCTTATTTTCCATACAGCTTCAATACTATCACTTATAGTAATTTCAGTTTTGCAGTAATTACAACACTCACTCATGTTTAATATAATTTATCTTTTTAAAAATTTTATATGGGTGCAACGAGAAAATAATAGGGCACCGTTAGGCGCCCTATTGTAAATATAGAATTATCTAAATTCTGGGTAAGCTTCTGTTGTAAGCTCAGCTCTATCCATACCAATAGCTTCATCTTCTACTGTCATTCTAAGACCAACCGTGCCTTTGAGTATAAAGAAGACTATTGCGCTGAGTGGTACTACTAGGACAGCTGCAGCTAGAATACCAACAATCTGTACACCAATGCTTCCAGCACCAAAGATACCTACAGCCAAAGTTCCCCAAATACCTGCAACTAAATGAGCTGGTATTGCACCGACGACGTCATCGATTTTAAATTTATCCATAAGTGGAATTGCAAATGTTGTTAATGCGCCACCTATGCCTCCGACAATCATAGATATGAAATGATTTTGAAGATCTGGTCCTGCTGTAATAGCAACTAAACCAGCAATGGCACCATTTAATGCAATAGTTAGGTCAATCTTCTTAAACATTAGTTGTGATAAAATTATAGCAACCATCACACCAGCAGCTGCCGCAATATTAGTATTTACGACTACGATTGAGATTGCTAAGACATCAAGAGCACTTCCCATAGCTAATTGAGAACCTCCGTTAAATCCGAACCAACCAAACCACAATATAAATGTACCAAGTGTTGCTAATGGCATGTTAGCGCCTGCTATAGGGCTTACTTTACCATCTGCACTGTATTTACCTTTCCTTGCGCCTAAGATTAAACAACCGGTAAGCGCGGCCCATCCACCAACAGAGTGAACAATAGTGCTTCCAGCGAAATCTGAAAAGCCCATTTCAGCTAACCAGCCGCCACCCCAAGTCCAAGCACCAAAAATAGGGTAAATCAAACCTGTCATAACTGCCGCAAAAATCATAAATGGCCAAACCTTAATTCTCTCTGCACAAGCACCTGAAACAATAGAAACAGCTGTAGCACAAAATACCATTTGAAAGAACCAATCTGAAGGAGCGGAATAACCTGTTTCAACAATTGCATCAACATTTTCTGCACCATCTAAAAGAGCAAGCTCATCACTAGTAGGATTATAGAACATACCACCTAGGGATCCAATGTAGCCACCAACATCAACATACATTAAAGAGTATCCGACCAAGTAGAACATAATTCCTGCAATGGAATATAAAGCAATATTCTTTAAAAGAATTGCTGATGTATTTTTCTTTCTAACAAATCCGGCTTCAAGCATTGCAAATCCAAGAGCCATAAACATCACAAGGATTCCAGAAAAAATAAATAAGAAAGTGTTAAATATATATGCCACTTCCCCATCCACAGCTGCGTGACTAACGTTAGTTACTAACAATGCGGAACTTAAAAATAAAATAAATTTCATAATATATTTAGCCTCCTAGCTAAGAGCTTCCGCGCCACGTTCACCAGTACGGATACGAACAATGTCAGAAACTTCAGTTATAAAAATTTTACCATCACCTATTTTTCCAGTTTTCACTGCATCAGTAATGGTTGTTATTGTCTTCTCAACAAGATCATCACTTACAAGAATTTCTGCTCTTGATTTGGGAAGAAAATGTACATCATATTCTGCGCCACGATACATTTCTGTATGACCTTTTTGACGTCCATATCCTTTTGCTTCGGTAATTGTTAAGCCTTGTAGTTCGACATCCGTTAAAGCTTTTCTTAATGCCTCAACTTTGTCTGGTTTGATAATTGCTGTTATTAATTTCATAGTAATCCTTTCTCTAAAATCAAACACTTTTCTAGCATTTTCATATTTAGAAAAAAAATGCTAATAGACTTTGGAAAGTATGCTAAAAATGAATAGGCTTAAAAAGTATTGAATTATAATGATTTTAATTAGTTTTTAATTTTGTAGCCCTTAACAAACATAAATACAATGAGTGCTATACATAGAATCAAAATGCCAAATATAACACTTAGACTAAAGAAGATGTTAACATCTGACGTTCCATAGAAAGACCATCTAAAGCCATCAACTAAATATAAAATTGGGTTAAAATATGAAACTTTCTGCCAAAATTCCGGCAACATGCTAATTGAATAAAATGAACCCCCTAAAAATACTAGTGGTGTTACTATAATTGTTGGAACAAGACTCATTTGCTCCCAATTAGTTGACCAAATACCAACAGCAAATCCTACCAGACTAAATGTAAGAGATGTTAAAAATAGCATGGCAAACATCATAATAGGGTAATCAAGATCCATTGGAACAAAGGCATGAGCAGTAGCAAATATTAATAAACCTAAAATCATTGATTTACTTGTAGCGGCACCAACAAATCCAATAATAATTTCTAATGGAGATAAAGGAGCTGCATAAATTTCATTTATGGTTCCCAAAAACTTTGGAAAAAAAATACCTGATGAAGCGTTAGAAATACTCTGCGTTAAAACAGTTAACATTATAAGACCAGGGACTATGAATGAACCATAAGATACACCTTCAATTACAGGTATCCTAGATCCAATAGCAGAGCCAAAAACAATAAAGTATAGAGATGTAGTAATGACGGGTGAGAGAATGCTTTGAATTAAAGTTCTCTTCATTCGATCCATTTCGTGTAAATAAATAGCTACTATACCAATCCAGTTCATTTGTTTTCCTCAACTAATTTTAGGAATATTTTTTCTAAAGACGTTTGAGTTGATTGTAAATCTTTTAATTTAAGACCTGAGTCTTTTACTGATTGAAGAAGATCTGTAATGCCCGTGCTTTGAGCCTCTGTATCATAAATATAACAAAGTGTTTGCTCATCTTCTCCGATTGTTAAATTAAAACGACTAAGAGATTTTGGAATTTCTTTAATTGGATCTTGCAACTGAATATCGAGAACTTTTTGACCCATTTTTTTAAGAAGATCAGACTTATTATCTGTGAGAATTATTTGTCCATTATTGATGATAGAGACTCTGTCCGCAATAGCCTCTGCCTCTTCTAAATAATGTGTGGTGAGAATAATTGTGACACCCTTATCTTGTAGATTTTTTACTATCCTCCACATATCTTTTCTTAGATTAATATCCACGCCAGCAGTAGGTTCATCTAAAAATAAGACTGAAGGTTCATGAGATAAGGCTTTGGCAATGAGGGCTCTTCTTTTCATTCCACCTGATAATTCTCTTAATTTACTATCTTTCTTATCCCAAAGAGAGAGTTCTCTTAAAATTTTTTCGATATGTGCGGGGTCTTTTTTTTTTCCATAAAGCCCTCTTGAATAACTAACATTATTAAAAACTGTCTCAAAAGCCTCTAAGTTTCCATCTTGAGGCACTAAACCTATAGCAGATCTTGTTTTTTTATAATCATTTACAACATCATTGTCGTCTAGGGTAATAGTTCCAGAAGTTGGGAAAACAATCCCACATATTGTATTAATTAAAGTAGTTTTTCCGGCTCCATTGGGTCCCAATAAAGCAATAATTTCTCCTCTATGTATTTCAAGATTAATACTTTTTAAAGCTTGGAATCCATCTCCATAGACTTTAGAAACTTCATTGATTTTTATTAATACTTCTTTACTCATTGGATGCGAAATAATATATGAAAACTAATAAAATACTATTAGGTTGTTTATTTATATTTACTTCTTTCAACTAAAAAAATACCTAATAGAACTGCGATCAGAGAAATAATAATTTTATAAGTAACAATTTCATCTAAGAATAGATAGCCAAATATTAATCCAAATATTGGGATCAGGTAAGCCACTTGTGATTGAAAAACCAAACCATTTTTTCTTAGAATATAGAATCTTAACAGCCAAGCACCTGCAGTTGGGATAACTCCCAAATAAATAAGAGAAAGGGTCGGCATGAGTTCTGGGTCTAAATTCCAAGGTTTTTCTATGATAAAAGATAAAGGTATTAGAAAAAGTATTGCCCAAATTAAAATGGAAGTTGTCACATCTTCATTTTTTTTATTTTCTAGTCTCAGGGTGACTAGACCCCCTAAAGTGTAACAAATAGGGCCTAATATTATTATAAGTGCTGAGAATATATTTGATTCATTAATGAGGATATTATCAGAGAATAAATAGACGATACCTAAAAAACCAATTAAAATCCCTGCAGAATTCATAAAAGTATTTTTTTCATTTTTTGTAAAAAAATGTCCAAAAATAGTAGCAGCAATTGGAGCCACAGACATTAAAATAGCTGCTAAATTACTTTGGACTTTAACAATACCATACGAAATAAAGAAAAATGGTAAAACTAGATTTACTAATGCAATGCTAGCTAATAACTTCCACTCCGAACCAAGAAAACTAATTTTTATTTTCTTCAAATAACAATAAGCAATTAATGGAATACCCGCAAATAGCACTCTTCCTAAAGCAAGTGTTATTGGCGTATATGAATTAGAAGCAATTTTGATATTAAAAAAAGCTGAACCCCAAATAGAAGCTAATAATAATAAGATTAAAAAATCAAACGCAGAAGCTTTTCTCATTCATTGACAGTAAAATAAATTCGCTTATTTTTTTTACCCTTGCTTTCAAATTTTATAAAGTGAAAATTTCCAATTTCTTCTGTGCTTTTGATATGAGTGCCGCCACATGGCTGCAAATCCACAGTACCTATTTTTACTAATCTTATCTTTCCACTAACGTTTGGGGGTTTAACAGAAAGAGTTCTGACTAACTCTGGCTGAGAAGCTAGTTCTTCTGTTGAAATCCAACTGTAGGAGACATGATGTTTTTGACTAATCAAACTATTCACTTGTTCTTGTAAAAAGTCTATGTCGTATTTTTCTTCCCCTAAATCAAAATCAATTCTACTTTTTTCAAACCCAATTTGACCACCAGTAACGTAAAAAGGAAGAATAGAGCAAAGTAAGTGCATAGTAGTATGCATTCTCATATAGCGGTAACGCATTTCCCAGTTAATTTTTCCGGCAATTTTTTGACCAATATTTAAATTACAATCTCCTTGAATTATATGAGCAATTTTTCCTTCATATTTAATGGTGTCAGAAACTTGATAGTTTGTACTGCCAGAATGAAAAACACCTTGGTCTCCTGGCTGCCCACCACTTTTTGCATAAAAGGCCGTGCTTGCCAAAAAGATTTTATCATCAATAATCTCTGTAACAATTGAATCAAATTCTTTTATATAACTGTCTTCTAAAAATAACATTTAAACCTTTTATAACTCTAACTTTTGGAGATATTCCATGCAAGACTCAATTCCACCCAATGTAGAACTCTCATTTTGACAAATTTTTAAATATTTTTGATTATAATAATTGGAAGCTGTATATAAACCAAAACCAATAATTCCAAAAACTACTATAGAGTAAATTGCTTTTTTCATTATTTTTGAAAACTAATAATATCTTGATTAACCATAATATCTTTTTGCAATATTGGTCTAACCAATTCTACACCATCAAGAGTTTTACATCGAGACATAGCAACATAGAGCTGACCTGCAGCAAAAGCGCCTCTACTCATATCAATAATTACCTTATCGAATGTCTGACCTTGACTTTTATGTATGGTAATGGCCCAAGCAAGTCTTATCGGATACTGCTTAAAAGCTCCAACAACCTCTTCACTAATCTCTTCTTTGCTATCATCATATTTATATTGGATACGTTCCCATTTTTCTTTTCTAACTTCATAAATTTTTCCTTCTATAAAAACTTTTATTTTTTTTTCAGCTATAGAATGAATTTTTCCAATTGATCCATTCACCCATCTTTTTTCAGGATCATTTTTAATCATCAAAACTTGTGCTCCTTGCTTCAGTCGAAGAAATTCATCTGTTGGAAATATTTCTTTTCCAAAATTACCTTGCGCTTGAGCTTTAAAATTAAATTCTTCACCTGGTACTTGCGATAAGTAATCTTGATTAAATTTATTTGCTTGTGCATTTGTTGTAGTAAGGATTATTTTTCCTTCCTGCATATTTACTTTATGGGAAACAGACTCGTTAATATCATTTAATTCTGAATTCGTAATAGAACCGTCCCTAATTCCGTTTAATAATTGAATAAAATACTCATCTTTTTGTCTATAGATATGCTGTAATTCAATTTTATGGAAGTGGCTATCTTGGAATATATTTGACTGAAAAAAGAAGCTACCGTTCGGATATAGTTTTCTTAAAATATCTGATTCATCAAAATTTACAACAGGTGGGAGTTGAAATAAGTCACCAAATACAACTAACTGAACACCCCCAAATGGTTTGGTTAATTTTTTTCTATGAAC
>ERZ887849.2270-NODE-2270-length-16201-cov-5.253809_pt1 | contig 16201 bp, 19 predicted proteins | sample MGYA00521267_ERZ887849 | MGnify/ENA primary metagenome ERZ887849 (study PRJEB32303, sample SAMEA104408601) | aquatic metagenome | biome: Brackish water; feature: Pelagic; material: water | place: Baltic Sea | collected 2014-06-06T16:11:00 | depth 2,863 m ... | reverse complement strand
CTGGCCCAGCTGCGGGAACGGGAAGCCCTGGGTGGTGAGCTCGAACCCGAAGATGCCGTGACAGAGGTCATTCCCGCGGACTTCCACATTCCGCCTGGGGTGCGCCAGATGGTGGCCCAGCAGCTCGCGCGGGTCTCCCCCAAATGGCCAGCGGCCGGTGGTCCTCGACGTGCTGGCGACCCACGGCCGAGAGCTGGAGCTGGATGTCCTGCTCGACTGCGTGGCCACGGTGGACTCAGAACTGGACGAAGAAGCCGTGCTCGACCAGATCGACGCGCTGATTGAGGCACGCCTGGTGGTGCAGCGGTCCGTGGGCATCACCGAGCTGCTCAGCCTCGTGCACCCCCGGACGGGGGAAGTGCTCTACCGGGACCTGGCCCAGAACCGCCGCCGGGTGCTCCATGCTGAGCTCGCCCGCGCACTGGAACAGCACCACGCCGACAGCCCCATGGCCGCCGAAGCCATCGGTGAGCACTACCGCCTCGCCGAGCAACCGGGCCGGGCGTGGGTCTTCTTGGTGCGCGCGGCCCGGGGGCTGAAGTGGCGGTCCTTGTTGGGGGCGGCCGAAGAAGTGGTCGAGCGGGCGCGCAGCCTCGCCGCCGCCGCGCGGGAAGAGCTGGATCCCGAAGAGTTCGAGAGTGCCCGCCAAGACATGCTTCGGGTGCGCAGCAGTGTGCTCGTCAACCGGGGCCGCTGGCCGGACGCCCGCCAAGCGCTGATCATGCTGCGGGGCAGCGCCTTGCGCATGGGCGATGACACGCTGGCCGACCACGCTGGGCTGGAGCTGGGCATGGTGCTGGTGCGCCTCGGCCTGGAAGACGAAGGGCGGGCGATGACCGAGGCGGTGCTGGCTGGCGCCCGTGCTCGGCGGGACCGCGGGATCACCATCGACGCCCTCCACCGCCTCGCGTCGCTGAGTTGGGACGCCGGGAACATTGATGAGTGCGAGAGCTTGGCGAACCAGGCCCTCGTGTCGGCCGAAGGCCCGGAGCATCGCGCCCGCAAGGCCAAGCTGCTGACCACCCGCTCGGCCGTGCAAGCCAGCCGGGGCCAGCTTGCGTCCGCCACCCTCGGCATGGAAGAAGCGGCCCAGATCCATGATGAGCTGGGCAACAAGACCGAAGGCAGCATCACCTGGGGCAACCTGGGCGAGCTCCGGTGCTGGCAAGGGTCATACGGGGAAGCCCTCGAAGCGGTGGAGCGCAGCATCGAGCTGAGCCGCGCGGTGCTGTTTCGGGTGGGCGAAGCCTTTGCGCTGCAGGTGCGGGGCCATGTGCGGATGGAGATCGGGCTGCTGGCCGAAGCCGAGACCGACATCACCGCCTCCCTCGACATCCTGCGCGACCTCGGGGTCACCGGGGATGCCGTGGCGGTGCACTTTGTTCACGGTCGGCTGTTGCTGTTGTTGGGCCGCACCGACAACGCCCGGGAGACCCTGGAGCTGGGCCTCGTGGGCGCCCAACACCAAGACCCCGAGTCCTACGCGCCGGTGCTCCAAGCCTGCCTCGCCCGGGCCCATGCCTTGGCCGGTGAGGGCGACCGGGCCCGTGCGCTGGTGGACGAGGTGGGCCGTCGGCTGCCACTGCTGCCCGTGCCCCGGCGCACCCAGGCGCTGCTGGAGCTGGCCGAGGCCGCCACGATGCTGGGCGACCTGAACCTCGCGCGGCGCTATGCGGCGGATGCTTCGGGGTGTGCCCGTCGGGGCAACCTTCGGCCGTGGGGACTGCGGGCGTGGATGTTGCGCGCCGAAGTCGAAGACCCGCCCCAGGACCAGCTCGCCCGACGCACCGCGGGGGATGTTGCCCGCCAGCTGCTCGAAGGCTTGCCCCAGGAGCTGGCTGAAGTGTGGCGGGTGCGTCCGGGCTTGGAAGCCGTGCTGGTGATGCACGCCGACGGCGAGTAGCCGCGCTCAGCCCAGGGCGGCCTTCAGGGCGCGGCGCAGCTCGAGTGACATCGCGAGGCTCAGCGTCATTGTGCCCCGCACACTCGACGCCACTCGGGCCTCGCACGCGTAGGTGCGGGTGTCGGGCAGCACCATCGTCAGCCGGATGGACGTGCCGGCGACCGGGGCCTCGCTCAAGTGCACCGTCAAGCTGGCGTGGGCGATCTGGCGGGACCAGTCGGACGCCGCGTCGGGCCAGCTGTGCCAGTGCAGCAGCAGCGCCGTGCGGTCGGCAGCGAGCCGCACCCGCGCGCGGGGCCCGGGCAAGCGTGCCGGTCGACCACGGGAGCGCGGCACCGCTCGTCCCCGGGGGGTGCTGGACGTCTCGAAGCCGGCGCCCAACCGAATGGCCGCCGCGACCGATGGGCGGCCCACGGTGGTCTTGCGCAGCTCGGTGGGGCCGTCGGGCTCTGGGCGCACCCGGTGCACCTTGACGCGCTGGCTGGTCGGCTCGTTCAGCGGGTCTTGGCGGCTGGCGACCCAGCGCTTGAGCTTTCGTCCGTCCCGGTCGTCCAGGTCTTCCAGCTCGCCCACAACCCGCATCGGACCGCCCTGTTGGGTGGGGCTGATCGACACGATGCGCACCCAGCCGCGCACCGCCGTGTGCTCGTCGGCGAGCTCCATGCGGATGGGGGCCCGGCACCCGATGGTGAGGTGGCCATGGGTCGCAAAGACGATGGTCTGGCCGGCCAGCTCGGAGGCCGTCCCGAACAGCGTGCCGCCGGGAGTGTCCACTGCCACGGCATTCTGGATTGAGAGTCGCATGGGGTGTCCCTGTCTGTCCGTGCCAAGCGCCGTCGGCCCCATTGTGCCTCGTCGGGGGTCGTCAGCGGGCGAAAATCGACGCCGGACGCGGTGCTTTGACAGGCGGTGACCTCGGGAACTACCGAGGCCGCAAGGGCAGGGACCGTGCGCGGGGGGACGCGAGCTGGCGCTGGGGCGCCGCTTGAGTTGCATGCGGGGCCGCTTGCCCCGACCTTGCATGCACCACCAACCTACGGGCGGTCGGCCTTGGCCTGGGCGCTGAGCCAGTCTTCCAAGATCACCGCCGCTGCGACCTGATCGATGACGTCCCGCTGGCCTCTTGAGTTGACCCCGCCGGCATACAGGCGGTGGGAGGCCTCGACAGTCGAGAAGCGCTCGTCCTGGTAGTGCACGGTGTGGCCTCGCTCGGCCAAGGCTTCGCCGATCTGACGGGCCAGGCGGGCGCTGCGGCCTTCGCCGCCGTCCAGCTCGTAGGGCAGCCCCACCACCACTGCGGTGACCTTGCCCCACTGCTGGAACACGTCCATCATGTGCCGCACGTCGGTCTTGACGCCCTTGCGCGCCAGCGTGAACTGGGGATGGGCGAGGGTCGTGCCGACGGCGCACCGGGCGATGCCGATGGTCTTGGTGCCCACGTCGAGCGCTGCGATGTAGCGGTCCAGTGCCATCACTCCTCTCCTTCGAGAATGGCGTCGTTCACAGTGTTGTCGGTCCCTTCTTCGCCCGCCTCATCCCGCACCCAGGGCGGTCCCTTGATGCGCAGCGCGGGCTCCGCCAGCTCCGGTCGTGCGGCCACGGCCTCGTCCCACCACGGCAAGCGCCGGAACAGGTCGGCTTGGTCTTCGAACAGCGGGCAGCGGGCGTCGAGGGCTTCGCCATCGGGCAGGGTGAGCTGCATCCGCCATGCGTGCAGACCCAATCGGTCAACCCCGTACTCGTCCTTCCACCAGCGGTTGACCTTGGAGTCACCGTGGTCGGCGTCTTTGATGATGGGGTGGTGCAAGTCGCGGACGTGGCGCCGCACTTGGTGGTACCGGCCGGTGCGCGGGTGGACCTCGAGCAGCGACGACCGGGGCTCGTGGCACCGACCCAGCGCGCGGACCGTGGACGACGCGTCCTTCAACAGCCCGTTGTCGTCCTTCATCGGGTTGTCGACCTGGACCTCACCTTCATGGTTGAAGTAGCCGCGCACGAAAGCCAGATAGGTCTTTTGGGCGCCCCGCAGGCACTCTTGGAGGGGCCCCGCCCAGCTGCGGTCGATGGCGAACAACAAGCACCCGGAGGCCGCCCGGTCGAGCCGGTGGATGGGGTAGACCCGCTCGCCCACCAGATCCCGCACCCGCTGGAGCATCGCGTACTCTCGGGGGTGGGCCCAGTTGCGGTGGGTGATGACCCGCGGGGGCTTGGCGACCACGATCCACTCGGGGGCCCGGGCCAGGACATACAGTCGGGGGTTGCGCTTCACTGGACCTCTGAGACATGGGCGGCGAAGGTGAAGAACGGCAGGTACACGGCGATCACGAAGGCCGCGATGCAGACGAGGCCGATGCCCATGGCCACGATGGACAGCACCACCCGCGTGACCCCTTGGGTCAGCCCGGCCGAGACCAGCAGCGCCCCTTCGACGGCGGCCCACGCCAGCTTGGGGCCCGTCGCCAGCGCCCACGTCGACGCGGTCGGCATCGGCGCGTCGATCTGGGCGAAGACCTCGCTGAGGTAGCCACTCACGATGAACATGGTGGTGCCACCGAGAATGATCGTGAACAGGGCAAAGCCATAGGCGCCGAGGCTGAACAGCTGGATCAGCCGGCTGCGGCCTCCGTCCCCTGCATCGTCGCTCGGTTTGGCCGCACCCCGGTCTGTGTCACTTCGGGGGGCATCGGCGGGGAGGTCGGGCATGCCGAGCAGGTATCCGTGTGGCGGGTCGACGGCCTGCCCGTTGCCGCAGTTGTGGGGGATGCCCTCGGGACGCCCCCTGTCGGGCCTTCGCTCAGCCCTCGGGCAAGCCGGTCCAGACCACCGACCACAGCGCGGACAGCTCTCGCTTCATGGCCTGCGGGTCCCGCCGATGAACCCGGACAACGTCCACCACCACGCCATCTTGGATGGTTGCTTCCGCGCCCCAGAGGGACTGGCTCGGCGACTGGATCAAGCCGTAGCGCATGTCGTCGATGCGCACGATGCGGCGGTCGCCCTCGTCTCGCACGGTGGTCGAGACCAGCCCGTCGGAGAACCAGGTCATCAGCGCGCCCTTGGGATGGGCCAGCGCGAGGTCCACCGCCGGTCCCCGATCGGACTTCACGCGCGTGAAGGAGGGCGGAATGTCGGCCAGCAGGCTCATCGTGGAGACATGGATGTCGCCGGCGCGGTCCCGGGCGACCACCCGGAAGGCGAGGTGGTTCAGCAGCGTCGGCGCGACCCGAAGCTTGTCCACCGCCACGCCTTCTTGGGACAAGGCCGCGCGGGCTCGGGCGGCGACAATGCTGTGGTTGATCCCCCCGATACCCAGCCAGGCCAGCCCCCAGAGCACCGCCGCCATCGCCACCGTGCGGCTGTGCTGGCGGCGGGCTTTGTCGCCGCGCCTGAGGGCCATCACCGTCGCGATGATGAGGGGGACGGTGAAGACCGGGTCCACGATGCTCACCCAGTCGATGGCGAAGCGCCGGTTGGACAAGGGGGCGAGCAGCTGGGTGCCGTAGCTGGTGCACACATCGAGCAGGGGATGGGTGATGAGGGCCCAAAACGCGCAGTGGCTCCACCGCTGCCACGTGCTGCGTCGGTCGCGCAGGCGCCAGGCGGCCCAGCCCACAATCGGTGCCACGAAGGGCAACACGACCAGCGAGTGGCTCACGCCGCGGTGGTGCTGCAGCTCAAACCAGGGGTCGATGGCCGCCGTGAAGACGTCGAAGTCGGGCATGGTGCCGCACAGCGCCCCGAAGAACACCGCGCCCCGGCCCAGGTCCTTTCGGAAGCCCGCTTCTGCAATCGCAGCCCCGAGCACCGCTTGGGTGATGCTGTCCATCGGCTATTCGGTCCACTCGGCCGAGCCGTTGGGGGTCTCCCAGAGGCGCACTCGGGTGACCCGCACGCCGGTGTCGTTGAGCAGCTCTTGGGCCTTGATCGCCAGCAGCTCGACGATGACCTCGGCGGTCGGCGGGCGCTCGGTCCAGTAGACCGGCCGGCCCAAGCGGGCATTGGCTTCAGCGATGGGGCCGGCCTCGGGGTCGTCCCGCATCAGGATGGCCGTGTGGTCCCAGTGGATGTCCACCCAGCCGCCCACCTTCTCTTTCACCACACCAAAGTCGACCACCCGCCCCCGGTCGTCCAGCTCGTCGATGTGGCACGTGATCTCGGCGACATAGCGGTGGCCGTGGAAGGCGCGACACTTGCTCTCGTGCCGGGGGATGCGGTGCATGGCATCCCACTCGATGCGGCGGGTGCAGGTGACGGACATGGTCGCTCCGGAGGGGGGTGCCCGGCGCCTATCCTGGTTTTTGGGGTCAGCCGTACCAGGCGGCGGAGATCGGCTGGCCACCGAAGGTCCCGCTGAAGTCGACTCTTCCCGGATCAGCACCGGCTGCACCCGCCACGACGTGCAGCGGCAGCAGGTGCTCTTCGCGGGGATGGGCGTAGCGGGCGCCGGGGGCCTCGGTCCAGGTGCGCAGGGCCGCTTCCCGCTCGACCTGGGAGAGCACCACGGTGCGCCGCAGCCAAGCATCGAAGTCGAGCGCCGCATCGGGTCTGCGGGGGCCCCGACCAAAGAAGGCCGGCAGGTTGTGGAAGGACATGCCGCTGCCGAGGATGAGCACCCCTTCGTCTCGCAGGGGGGCCAGTGCCTTGCCCAGGGCAATGTGGGCTGCGGGGTCAAGCGAGGACAACAACGACAGCTGGAGCGTGGGCACCTCGGCGCCGGGCCACGCGACCATCAGGGGCACGAAGGTGCCGTGGTCATAGCCTCTGTCGGCGTCTTCGGCGCTCGGGAGGCCGGCCTGTTCGAGCAGTGCCCGCACCCGTGCGGCGATGGCGGGCGCGGTGGCAGCGGGCCAGCTCAACCGGTAGGCATCGGCGGGAAAGCCGTAGTAGTCGAACAGCATGGGCGGCTTCGGTGCGGTCTGGACCGTCGCTTGGGGCGCTTCCCAGTGGGCCGACACACACACGATGGCCTTGGGCTTGGCGGGCAAGCGGCCGGCGATGCCTTCCAGCCAGCCCCGCAGTGCAGCCAGCTCTGCGGCAGGCAGTCCGAGGGAGACGAAGGGCCAAGGTCCCCCGCCGTGGGGCATGTAGATGGTGGGCATCCGGGCCATGGTGAACTCCCTGAGGCGGTCGCGTGCGTGGCGACGTGCCCCTTGAGTAGTCACCCCTGTGGCCCGGGGCAGTGCGTGGGGCTGCAAGAGCCCTTTGTGATCTGCGCACAAGTGTGACAATGGCCTGTTCTACGCTATTATCGAGCACTGGTGCGGGGTTCACCGGATGCCGTGGTGAATCTCCCAGATGCTCTGTTGGACCGCGGTGTTGGCCGGCGGACCCACCCGTCCGGCCAGGGTCACAATGTGGTCCGCTTCGGGCTCAACACGGTCGCGGTTCACCAGGTCTCGCAGTGTCGGGGGCGCCGCCTCGGGCACGTCGGGCTCGACCTCCACCACGTCGGAGAGGTCGATGTCCCCAGCATCCGCGATGCCATCGAGAGCTGCGAGACCCTGGGCGTCGAGGGCTTGCTGGGCCAACTGTGAGCGATTCCATGCGTCGACGTCCTGGGGGTCCCACCAGGGGTCATAGTCGACCCAGCGGGACTCATACAGCGAGTAGAAGCCCCGGTGGTTCAGCCAGCGCTCGGGGGCCCTGAAGACGATCGGCCCGGTGTAGGGGTTGGCACCCGGGATGTCCCGCGCGGGCCGACCCAGGTGGGCGTCGCAGTGGTGGGTGGTGCGCCCGTAGCCGGCGGCCCCGCAGCGGTGCACGTAGTTGGTGGCGCCCCCGGTGAAGTCTTCCACGAGGCCCGTGTCTTTGAGGTGCCATGCGAGCACGGCCGTCTCTACGGCACTGTCGAGCACGTCGGGCCTGTAGAAGCGCCCTGGGTTGAGCGCCCGCCAGCTCGACATCCCCAAGTATTGTTCGGGGTTGGCACAAGACCCAAAGTCGCCCCCTGGCCCACAGCCCGGGAACGCCGGCGCATTGGGCTTTTCGAGGGGGTCATAGACCCCTCGGTCCAGCCGGTTGTGCACCGTGTAGAGAATGCCGATGGCTTCGAGCAAGCCGTAGCGGCTGTAGAGCAACCGGTCCGCGCCCACTTCGCTGATGATGAGGCGAACCGCCAGGGACAGCTCACTCTCGAAGGGGAGCTCCTGTTTGGAGATGGGCGCCACGAGGGTGTCGCTGTCGTAGACCAGCTCCCAGGCCCCGGGATGGTCCAGCAGCCCCAGCGCTTCGGGATCCACGAACACGTGGGAGAGCTGGGGGCACGCGGCCTCGGTGGGGCAGTCGTGCAGCGCCACGATCTCCATGTTCACGGGCGCCGATCGCCAGGGGGCACCGGACACCTCGGGCGCCTCCGCGTCGGCCACCCCATCCACCACCACCCTCGGGGGCGGGCGCAGCTGGGGCGTCGGCGGGAGTGCAAAGCCCACACACACAGTGACGCCGAGGCCCACGCCGAAGAAGGCGGGCACCGGCCGCACGGGGCTGGGGGAGTGATGGCGTGGCATGGTCTGCGCGTCCCTTGGCCGGCCGGCGCGCAACACTGCGCCTCCGGTGGGTCGCGGAACATAGCGCCACAACGGCCTGTGGATCGAGCTGAAGGCAGTCCTGCGGTCCCCCGTGGGCCAGAGGATCTGCGGTGCCGGCGGATCTTCGCGGCGGTTCGGTGCACGGGCGTGGCGGGGGTCCTGCCGATCCTGCCCTGGCGCATGTCGGCCCCTCGTGCGGGGGGATCGCGGATCCGTCTGAGTTGTTGAGGCGGGTGCGGACCACCTCGGGTGTGGACGGTGTGTTGCGGCGGGCCGCCTCTTGGGGCCCAACTGAGCCGACCGCCGTGGATCCCCGTGCGTCACTTTGCTGGAGTCTCTATGGCTTGCCCGAATGTGTCCCGTTGCCCGTTGTTTCCGCGGCTGACGACCACCGTGGACCTCTGGAAGAAGCTGTTTTGCTTGCCCGATGACCGCTTCCCGACCTGCGCCCGCAACGTGGTCGCCAAGACTGGCACGATGCCGCTGCCGACGCTGATGCCCAACGGACGGGTGCTCGAGGGCTAAGGCCCGCCGGCCCGTTGAGCGCACCGATGCGGTTCCAGTGCAGCGGAACCTTGGGGTCGCTTCTCTCAAATGTGGGCGCTGCAGGATGTAGACTCTGTGCGCTCAAGTGCAGTGCGGACCCCCACGGGCACCTCGGCCCCCCCCCGCGCGGCATGACCAGAGGTGCAGACATGGACCACGTTGCCCTGCGGACCGGTGTGTTGGTGGCGATCCTGCTCGGCGGCTGCCGCACCGTGGACTTGGTGGTGTTCAAGAAGGGCAACGCCCGGGGTGCCCAAGACACCGCGGATGGCGGGGACGGTGGGGGCGCGGGCACCGATGGGGGCTCGGGTGGGTCCGGTGGGGACGGCGGTGCGGATGGGGACGAGGACGGCGGTGCAGACGGCGCGGGCACCGATGGGGGCGACGGTGCCGGGGACGGAGGCGACGACGGAGGACTGCCCCCCGAGTCGGACTGCGACGACGGTGTCGACAATGATGAAGATGGTGCGCCGGACTGCAGCGACGACGACTGCGCGGACGTGGCGCCGTGCTGGTGGCCGGACGCCATGCAACACGAGGGCAGCTTTGTCTTCCGGGGCAACCGGGTCACGTGCGAGACGTGGCTGGGCGACTTTGATGAGCAGGTCGACAACTGCGAGACCCGCTACACGTCGACGCTGACGCCGGTGGCTTCAGGAGGCTGTCCAACCTGCGACCGCACCTATGCGGGAACGCTGTCCTACAGCACCAACACGTGTGCTTCAGTGGTGGGCGGAACCTACCCCGCAACGGCCGAGATTGGGTTCGTCTTCTTGAGTCCCACGAGCTGGGAAGTGTACGGCGCCGACGAGTCTGGGGGCTGGACCGGGACAGGGCTGATCTACAGCGGCGGGCGCTTTGGCTTTGAGACGGCGGAGCCCTTGTATGTGGACACGGGCGACTGCGACAACGACCCGCTCAATGCGGGCACATTGACGGTGACGTGGCAGTTCTGGGAGTAGGAAGTACGGGGCTTGGGCGGTGCTGCGGCGAGGGGGGACATCGGGCCAGCAGAGCCTTGGGCGGGCGTGTCTTACCGCTATAGCAATCGATTTGCTTTAGTTGGCTCGTCGCAGTAACCGGGTGGCGGATCGCCGACTGGAGTCCTCGATGTCTGCTCACGCTCGCTGCTTGCCCCCGGCTGCCCTGGCGCTCTTGCTCGCCGCATGCGGCCAATCTGACGGTGCTGTGCACGGCGACCATGCCCACTGCGAGGTCACTCTCATGCCCGAGGTGGGCGGGGAGATCTCCTTCACCTCGCTGGGTGGTGAAGCGGGGGAGAGCTGGGCGGGCGCGCTGACCGACATGCGGTTCGTCGAAGTGGAGATCGACAGCGACACGCTCCAGACCCAACCGGTCTCCGACGGGCTGACCATCGCCCTCGACGCCTGGCGCTTCGATGTGGTGCTCGGGGGTGCCCGATGAGTGCCCCGTCGACCCCGGTGGCTTCCCCGTCCAGTGCGCCGCTGCCCGCCACCGTGCTCTCCGGCTTTCTCGGTGCGGGCAAGACCACCCTGCTCAACCACGTTCTCTCCAATCGAGAGGGCCTGCGGGTCGCCGTCATCGTCAACGACATGAGCGAGGTCAACGTCGACGCCGCCTTGGTTCGGGACGGGCAAGCGGCGCTGTCCCGCACCGAGGAGCAGCTCGTCGAGATGAGCAATGGCTGCATCTGCTGCACGCTGCGGGAAGACCTGCTCGAAGAGGTGGCGAGGCTGGGTCGAGAGGGCCGCTTCGACTACCTGCTCATCGAGTCCACCGGCATCAGCGAGCCGCTGCCGGTCGCCCAGACCTTCACCTTCGTGGCCGAGGATGGGACGAGCTTGTCCTCGGTGGCCCGGCTCGACACCATGGTCACAGTGGTGGACGCCTCTGCCTTTCCGGCCGGTCTGGAGGCCCACGAGACCCTCGCGGACCTGTCGATGGGCGCTGGCGCGGAAGATGACCGCAGCCTCGCGTCGCTGTTGGTGGAGCAAGTCGAGTTCGCTGACGTCATCGTGCTCAACAAGCTCGACCTGGCGACCCCGGATCAACGCCACGCCGTCGAAGCCCGGGTGCGGGCGCTGAACCCCGACGCCCGCCTGGTGCCCGCCGTCCGTGGCCAGGTCCCGGTGAAGGAGATCCTCGGCACGGGCCTCTTCGACATGGACGCAGCCGTCCAGCGGCCGGCCTGGGCTCAGGAGCTCGACGGCACCCACACGCCAGAGACCGAGCAGTACGGCATCGGCAGCTTCGTCTACCGGGCCCGCCACCCCTTCCATCCGCGCCGGCTCCGGGACTGGCTCGACGCCGGGTGGCCGGGGGTCGTCCGCGCAAAGGGCTGGTTCTGGGTGGCCTCTCGCCCGAACCTGACGGCGGAGTTTCAGCTCTCCGGGAACACCTGGCAGAGCGACATCCTGGGCATGTGGTACGCCGCCGTGCCGCCGGAGGACCGGGGGCTCGACCCCGAGGTGGAAGCCGAGCTGCTCAGCCTGTGGCATCCCGAGTATGGCGACCGCCGCCAGGAGCTCGTGCTCATCGGCATCGACATGGACGAGGCTGCGCTGCGGGCGGGTTTTGACGCCGCGCTGCTGACGGACGAGGAGCGGCGGGACCCGTCCACCTGGGGTGAGCTGGAGCATCCCTTCCCCTGGTCTGAGATCGAAGAGTGGCACGAAGATGACGATCAGCAGGGCATCTTGGGGGAAGAGTAGTGGGGCGCCAAGCCCGTGGTGTCCAGGGGACGATGCCATGAGCGCCGTCCCTGAGACCCCGCTGGACTGGGTCATCATCGGCGGCGGCCCCGTCGGCGTGCAGCTCGCGGTCCGCCTGATCGCGGAGGGTCGGGTGTCGCCCGAGCGCTTGCGCATCATCGACCCCCACCCGGCGTTCCTGCAGCGCTGGAACGCCTGCACCGCGAGCACGGGCATGGCGTTTCTTCGGTCCCCAGCGGTGCACCACCTGGGGCTTGCGCCCTTCGAGCTGCTCCAGCTTGCGGGCCGTCGGAAGCGGGACCGGCGGGGCCAAGGCCTGTTCGCGCCGCCGTACAACCGACCCTCGGTGGCGTTCTTTGCGAGGCACTGCCGGTCGGTGGTGGAGGCCCATGGGCTCGCCGAGCTCCACGTGCAGGACCGTGTGCAACACATCGACCTTGGGGGGGACCACGCCACCCTTCAGCTCGCCGCCGGCGGCACGGTCTCCACCGACCGGGTGGTGCTCGCGCTGGGTAACAGTGACCATCCCCACTGGCCGGCGGAGGCGTCGGCACTGCGAGACGGTGGTGGTGCGGTGTGCCACGTCTTTGGGCCGGACGCTCCGATCGATCCCGACCCGCTTCCCGCCGATGTGGCCATCTTGGGCGGGGGGATCAGCGCCGCGCAGCTCGCCGTTCGCCTCGCTCGGCAGCCCGGTCCGAGCGGGAAGCGGAGGGTCACGGTGCTCGCCCGCCACGAGCCGCGGGAACACCAGTTCGACAGCGACCCGGGCTGGATCGGGCCCAAGCACATGCGGGGCTTTGCGGAGACCCGCAGCCTTGTGCGGCGCCGGGCGCTGGTTCGGTCGGCTCGACACCGGGGCTCAATGCCGCCGGATGTGCGACGCGCGCTGCGGGGGGCCATGGACCACGGCGATGTGGTCTGGCGCACTTGCAAGCTGTTGGGCGGCAAGGTGCACGGGGACGGTGCGATGGTGCTGGACTTGGAGGAGGGCCGGGTTGAAGATGGCCGGGTGGAAGGTGGGCAGGTTGCGGTGGGGGCGCTGGTGCTGGCGACCGGCTTCTCCCCGCAGCGGCCGGGAGGTGTGCTCGTGGACAGGCTCATCGCTGAGCACGACCTGCCCCTCGCGCCGTGTGGCTACCCGGTGGTCGACACTCACCTGCGCTGGCACCCCAGGCTCTTTGTCGCGGGTCCCTTGGCGGAGCTGGAGCTGGGACCCACCGCCCGCAACTTGATCGGCGGTCGTCGTGCGGCTGCGCGGATCGTGCCGGTGGCCGAGGCCTCTTGTTGTGCTGAGCTGGCTTTTTTATAGCGAATGGATTGCAATAGTGTTTGCCTTGCAATAGTTTAGTGATCTGGAGGCCCGATGAAGCTGAAGACCCTGCTTGTTCTGTTGTTCCCCTTTGCCCTGATGTCCGCCTGTGGCGACAAGGACGCCGAAGACAGCGGCGGCGAAGAAGAACATGACCATGACCACGATGACCACGATGACCACGATGATGAGTGACCCCCGCTTGCGTTGACTTGGGGCCGGAGCAGCGGTGCCCGGGGCGCCTTGGCTTGTGCTGAGAGAATGCGGTTACCGAGAGCCCTTGCTGCTGGAGGTCACCTTGTCTCATGCCCTAGACGATGTGCGCGCAGAGCTCCGCGAGCTCCTGCGCGCCCGCTCCCTCCGCGCGACGACCGTGCGCGTGGAGGTGCTGGTGCTGCTCCATGAGCAAGCCCGCCCGCTGACCCACGAGCAAGTGCTGGAGGCCCTCCCGACCGGTGCCTACGACCAAGCTTCGGTGTGGCGGGTGCTCTCTGCCCTCGCCGAGCACGGCATCCTCCGCCGCATGGACCTGGGTGACCGGGTCTGGCGGTATGAGCTGCGCGACGCCTGCCGGCCCGGCTCCAGTGAGCATCCCCACTTCCTCTGCGAACAGTGTGGAACGGTGCAGTGCCTGCCCCTTCTGGAGGTGCGGGCGCCCGGCGGTTCCTTGCCCCATGCCCTGCGTGGCGCTGAGTTTCAAGTGCGGGTCTCGGGCACCTGCTCGGACTGTCGGGCGGCCTGAAGAGTGCGTATGAAGTGCGGCATTGGTCGTCACGTCGACGACGTTCGTGGTGTTGTGGGCTCGCTGGCGTCATCTTGAGCGAACTGAAGAGCTGTCATGGTCATGGATGAGCGGACCCCCGCCCGGCTGGAGCGTCGAGAGTGCGTCGGTGAGGTGCCGTGCGGTGTCCTCGGGCACTGCTCCGTCGTGCTCCCGCTCGACATGGCCGGGCGGGAGGCCTGAGTGTGGGTGGCCTGCGCAGTCCTGGGGACCGTCGCCCTCGCGGGTGAGCGGGACGCGTCCGTGGCAGCCTCGGGAGAGACCGAGGTGGTCGTGGAGGAGAAGCGCCAGGAGGGGTCTGCGTCCAGCCGCACCCTCGACCGGGCGGCCATCGAGGCCATGCCGGCGCGCTCTGCCGACGACTTGTTGCGGGCCATGCCGGGGCTGCACCAGTCGGCCCACGGCGGGCACGGCAAGGCCTACCAGTACTTCTTGCGGGGCTTCGACGCGGTGCACGGGGCGGACCTGGCCGTGGACCTCGACGGTGTGCCGGTCAACGAGGTCTCCAATGTGCACGCCCACGGCTACCTCGACCTGCACTTCGTGCCGCCGGTGCTCGTGCGCCAAGTGGAGCTCCGACCGGGGAGCGCCTCGGCAGAAGCCGGGGACTTTGGGGTGGCGGGCTCGGCGAGCTTCCACCTCGGTCTCGACCAGCCGGGGGGACTTGTGGCGGTGGGCGGCGGCACAGACCGCAGCGGTGAGGCCACCTTGGCTTGGCGTCCGGCCTCCTCGAAGCCCGGCACCTTTGTGGTCGCCGATGTGGACCTCGGCGAAGGCATCGGCATGGCGCGATCGTGGCGGCAGGTCCGGGGCGGGGCGGGGGTCGAGGGGCCGCTGGGGGAGGCCTGGGCACGGGCCTGGGTGTTGGCCTATGATGGGGTCTTTGAGTCACCGGGCGCTATCCGTGAAGATGACGTGGTAGAGGGTGTTCTCGACTTTTATGATGCCTACCCAGGCTCGGGCGGTGGCCACTCGACCCGGGTGCTCAGCGCGGTCCAGCTCACCGGCGGCACGAGCGAGCGGGCCTGGCAGGCGACGGGCTGGGCGGGGTGGCGGGCGCTGTCCCTGCGGCAGAACTTCACCGGCTGGTACAGCGACGAGGTCCACGGCGACGGCAGCCGTCAGGCGTACCAGGCGTGGACGACGGGGCTGAGTGGCCGGCGCTTGTGGTCCCTGTCGGACCGGTCGAGCCTGTCCCTGGGCTCGGTCCTGCGCCTGGACCTGCTCACCCAGGAGGACCTGGCGATCGAGCCGGACGGGGCGGTGTGGGCGGAGCGAGCGGCCCTGTCGGCGAGCCAGGGAAGCGGGGCGGCGTGGGCATCTTCGACGCTCAGCCCGCTGTCTTGGCTGGTGCTGGAGCCGGCGGTGCGCGGTGAGGTCTTCATCGTGGACGTCGACGGCGGTGCGCTGGCTTGGGCGCCCGTGCTGGCCCCCAAGCTCCGCACTCGACTGCTTCTCTCTGACTTGGTGACAGGCTTTTTCGCGTATGGCCGTGGCTACCGATCCCCCGACGCGCGGGGTGTGGGGGACGGGGGACGGGGGTCGGGCGCCGCTGGCCGTCGCAGACAGCGTGGAAGCGGGCACGGTGGTGGTGCCTGTCCCGTGGCTGTCCTTGCGGGGGGCCGGCTTCGCCACCTTCGTCTCTGACGAGATTGTCTTCGACCACGTGACAGCCCGCTACCTCGCCACGGGCCGCACCCGCCGCCTGGGGGTCGACACGGGCGCGAGCGTGCGCCCCTTCGATGGCCTGCGCGTCGCCCTCGACCTGACGTGGTCCGATGGCCACTACACGAGCACCGGCGAAGCCATCCCCTACGCCCCCCGGCTGCTCGTGGTGGGCGGGCTCTACGCCGAGCGCCTTGCCCTCGGTCCGACCACCCTGACCGGCGGACTGCGCGCCTGGGTGCTGGGTCCGCGGCCGCTGCCCGGTGGCTTCCAGAGCCAACCCTCGGCGGTGGTCGACTTCACCAGCACGCTGGCCTGGCGGTCCTGGGGGGTGTCTGTGGAGGTCGACAACGTGCTCGGCACCGCCTGGCGCGACGGCGAGTTTCTGTATCCCTCCCGCTGGGACCTCGACGCATCCCGCGCCGAGCTGCCTGTGCGCCACTTCACTGCGGGAGCCCCCCGGGCGGCCCGCCTCTCCCTCTCCCGGAGGTTCTGATGCGCCCGCTGTGGCTGCTGCTCTTTGCCGGCTGTGCCGAGGACCGTGTGCTGTTGAGCATTCCGGTCCACGTGCTGCCCTCGGCGTCCACCGCTGAGCTCGACGACGGGGTCACGGTGGAGCTGACCGCTGCCTCGCTGACCCTGTCTGACCTTCGCCTGGAGGGACCTGCCCAGACGGCCGCCCGCCACCGCCCTTGGTCCCTCGTCTCCACCGCCCATGCCCATCCGGGGCACGACTTCGCGGGCGAGGTGGCCGGCGAGCTGACGGGCACCTGG
>ERZ887849.2268-NODE-2268-length-16206-cov-10.477184_pt1 | contig 16206 bp, 15 predicted proteins | sample MGYA00521267_ERZ887849 | MGnify/ENA primary metagenome ERZ887849 (study PRJEB32303, sample SAMEA104408601) | aquatic metagenome | biome: Brackish water; feature: Pelagic; material: water | place: Baltic Sea | collected 2014-06-06T16:11:00 | depth 2,863 m ... | reverse complement strand
TCGCCGCCTTTCTTTTGAAAAGCCTGTTCTTTTGAACAGGCTTTTTTGTTTTTATGCTCTTTGAGGGCACGGAATGCAATTCCGCGCTATCGTTGAGGAGATATCAGCGAGGTCGGAGTTCTTACTTATTCGGTTGTAGGCACAAATTTTATAGAAACAGAATTGGTGCAAAAGCGTTGCCCGGTAGTTTCTTTTGGACCGTCATCGAAAACATGCCCTAAATGCCCTTCACATTTTGCACACATGACTTCGGTTCGTATCATGCCATAACTTACATCTTTCTTATAAATAACAGATCCTTTAATGGCTTGATCAAACGAAGGCCAACCGCAGTGTGAATCAAATTTTGTTTCCGAAGTAAATAAATCATTTCCGCAACCGGCACAAACGTATTTTCCTTTTTCAAAATGGTTGTAATATTCCCCAGTAAAAGCACGTTCTGTGTCTTTGTTTCGCAATACTTCATATTCCATTTCCGAAAGTTGGGCTTTCCATTCGGCTTCTGTTTTTTTAACGCTTGGTTTCATTTTTTTTGGTTCTGTTTTATTTTGTGAATGACACGATTGTACTGCTAATGCTAAAAATACTATAAAAATGTTTTTCATAAGACTAAAGTTTAAGAGTTATGTACCATAAAACTATTAAAAAATAATTTTATTAGGATTATTTTCAAAGATAGTACTTTGAGCTATTCTTATTTGTTAAGTAAATGACAAAATTGCCTTTAAGTATTTATTTCTAAATCTTTTATATAATCTTCATTTTCATAGAAAAAGCGTTCAAAAGCATCCATATTGGCATTAAAAAAGTCAAATATAGTTGTCCAAGTATTCTTGTTATTTATGCTTATTCCCAATTGTTCAACCCAAATTCGGCTAATTATTTTTCCGTTTTCTAAATAATAATTTCGTTCAAAAATTACATTTTCTATGTAATCTTCGATTAATATTGATTTTAAAGATTCCACTTTTTCATAATATATTTTACGTTTTTCTTCGTCTTTTGGTTCAATATCTAAAATAACTTGCGCTTTTTTATTATCTACATAAAATTTAAACGTTACATCTTTAATTTTGGTATTATAAAGCAACCATTTTTTGGGATAAGCTTCCGCAAAAGCGATCCAAAAGTCTTTTTTAATTTGTAGCGCTTCTTCTTTACTAAACATATTCTTTATTTAAAAATGATTTTATGGGAAAATTAATTATCTTTAAGATTACTAAATAAGCCCAATATGTTGTTTACTGAATTTGTAAAATTTCTTCCAAAGATAGAAAAAGAAAAATTGCTTTCTAGAGATGCACATATAAAAATGGCGCCTTTAGAGCGTATTTCATATATGGATGAGGAAAATTATTTAGATAAGAATCCAAAAAAAGCAGCGGTGTTAATGTTGTTTTATCCTAAAAATGAAATAGTTCATTTGGCCTTAATAGTTCGAAATACATATCCAGGAGTACATTCTTCACAGATAGGATTTCCAGGAGGAAAAGTTGAACTTTCAGATGCTAATTTAGCAGAAACAGCAATTAGAGAAACGCATGAAGAAGTTGGTATTCCTCCCGAAAAGATAACAATTATTAAATCGTTTAGTGAAATTTATATTCCGCCGAGTAATTTTTTAGTAGCACCTTTTATGGGAATTGCCCATGAGGAATTGGTTTTTTTTCCCGATGAAACTGAAGTTAAGAAAGTATTAGAATTTTCTCTAACTGATTTTTTAGCTGATAAAAGCATCACAAAAGTCAATATGTCAACATCGTATGCAACGGATATTCATGTTCCAGCATTTAGAGTTGACAAATATATAGTTTGGGGTGCAACTGCCATGATGATGAGTGAATTGAAAGAGGTAATTAAAAACGTTTTAGACTAAATAGATTGCTAATTATTTAAATATCAGTACACCATTTGTTATTTTATGCGATTTTACTTTTTAAAATAACTGATTTCACTACATTTGCCTACCTATTTTGATAACACAAATAAACTATGGGATTATTTAAACGAAATCCTTTCGGACATATATTATTTTTAAAAACGTGGTTAATTAGAATTGCAGGTTTTTTAACACACAGACGTTACAAGAGTTTTAATAAGCTGCAAATCGAAGGTTCTGAAATTATTCGAAATTTACCCGATACAAACGTATTATTCATTTCGAATCATCAAACCTATTTTGCCGATGTAGTGGCCATGTTTCACGTTTTTAATGCAAGTTTAAAAGGACGAGAGAATAACATTAAAAATGTTTTTTACTTATGGAATCCAAAGCTAAATTTATATTATGTTGCAGCTAAAGAAACGATGGAAGAAGGTTTATTGCCAAGAATTTTAGCGTACGCGGGTGCTATATCCGTTGAGCGAACTTGGCGCGATAAAGGAAAAGATGTAACCGAGAAGAAAGAAATCAACCCAAACGATACTGAAAACATTAAAATTGCTCTTGATGATGGGTGGGTAATTACTTTTCCGCAAGGAACAACAAGATCGTTTAAACCCGTAAGAAAAGGAACAGCGCATATTATTTTACAACATAAACCCATTGTAGTTCCAATAGTTATTGATGGTTTCCGTCGCTCGTTTGACCGAAAAGGATTACTCATAAAAAAGAAAGGAATATTACAATCTATGGTGATTAAAGAGCCTTTGAAAATCGATTATGAGAATGCTACTGTTGATGAAGTGGTTGAAATGATCGAGTTTGCTATTGAACAACACCCTTCGCTTTTAAAGGTTATTCCGGCAGAAGAATTAGACGAAAAAGAAAAACTTGATAAAGAGCGCATCTGGCGTTATTAATCTGGGTGTTTTAATGTAATAAAAAAGGATTGAATAGTACTCAATCCCTTTTTTGTATGATTTAAAAATCTAACTTTTGAAGTTCTTTATAGTTTTTATTTAATCGGTTTAGTAAGAAGCCGTAGAGCAATTTATAAAATCCAAAAATTAGCGCAATTACAAACAGCATACTGAAAATAAAAATTATAATAAAACCTGTATCTGATATCGGCGTTGCTTCAGGATTTGCATTTTTATACCCAGCTTTAAATCCATGAATAAAACCAAACGAACCTAAAAAACTACTAATAAATACATTCCAATAAATATAGTAGTTTACTATTTTACGAGTTTTTATGATGTCTTGAATCAGTTTTTTGGACGAATCTAAAACACTGATGGTTTTATAATTTTTATAAAACAAATAGATAAATCCTAACAAAATAAAATAGTTGGCTTTTTCAATCACATTCAAATAAGGATGTAATTTTTCAAAATTTTCAATTTCTTTATCAGCAATCAAAAACCCCAATCCATTAAGCACTATAAATTCAATGATGCTAATAATTAAGATCCATTTCACAATAGTGGATGATCTTTTATGCAACATGCTATAAATTTCGTTTTCAGAGACTTGGTCAAAAGTGTTTTCCTTTTTTTTCCAGTCGTTTTTTAATATTTCTAATTCATCCATCGTTACGGATTTAATATTTTTTTTAATTTTCCTTTGACACGATTCATTTTTACCCGTGCATTAACCTCAGTAATACCTAATGTTTCTGAAATTTCAGTGTAATTTTTATCTTCTAAATACAAGAACACAAGTGCCTTTTCAATATCATTCAACTCACTTATGGCACTGTAAAGTAATTTTAATTTTTCCTCATCTTCAAAATTATATTCTTCCTGTGTAACCTTATGAAATGTACTATCAAACTCAATGGTGTCAATGGTTCTTTTTTTCTTTCGATAAAGAGTAATGGCGGTATTTAAACCAACGCGATAGGCCCAAGTAGTAAATTTTGAATCGCCTCTAAAATTTGGAAAAGCTTTCCATAACTGAATCGTAATTTCCTGAAATAAATCTTTATGCGCATCAGTATCAGTAGTATATAACCTACAAATTTTGTGGATTATATTCTGATTTTCTTTAAGTTGTTTAACAAAAAGTGCTTCCGATTCTGATTTCATAAGTAATTAGTTGTCTAATGTGAGATTTTGTTACAATTTTTCATATCCAATTGCTAATCCTACAAATTTACTATAGCCTTCCATGCCATCTTTTTGTTGGTTGGCTTTTAGGAAATTATCGTAGAAATATTCAAATAAACTATTGATAGGTGTTTGATATTGATCCCAAAAGAGTTCATTTTCATCAAAATTTTTCAAAACACCTACATTGATTTTTTCTACAAATGGTTTCGAACTTCCTTCTTTCAATACTTCTAAATTATTCAACGCATAACGCAAAGCAAAACTATATGCCGAATATTGAAAGTACAAGTCTTCGTTTTTAGAAGCAGTTATAAAACCAATAAAATTACATTCACTTTCACTTCCAATTCCAGTTTGATGCGCCATTTCGTGACATGTGGTTAAGGGTGAAGTATATTTTGGTTTTAAATTATTTAATTGCGCTTCATTGGTAAACGGATTCAAATAGCCTCCAAAGCCCATATAACTCAGCGGATAACTGAACAACGACGATTTGATGCTTTTTTCTTCGTAATGAAATTCGTTTAAATCAATAGGTAAGTTTGTATATCCTTTTAACGCCAGATTATAAATTTCTTTATCCGAATACGGAATTATTACTGCTACCGAATCATTTTTTGTGATTTTCAGTTGTAATTCGTTCGTTTTACGCAACATTTTTTCAGCAAACGTTTTTAATTGTTTTGCCGAATATTCTTTTTCAATTTGTAATTTTTCATTTAACGGGATGCGATAATAATTCATTCCCCAAAGCAAATGAAAGAAAAAATAAAATACCGAAACCCAACTCAATATCGTCAATCCGTTAGTTTTCCATTCTTTGAAAAAGCCAATTCGTTGCTTCCAAATCCATCTGAATAAGAGTAAAATCAGGATAAAATAGATCACATCACCCAACGAAAACGGCATCCAACCCAATGCTTTTCTCGATATGAAAGCCAACTTCGGATAAAAACCTTTACTGTACCAAGTTTCAACAAAATCAGGAAATAAACCAATCGTTTTCACTACGATGATTTGGATAACTAAAAATAAAGGAAGGATGAATTTTCTTTTCACAGCATATTTTAAAATGTAAATATAATCACAAATCAATTTGTAAAGAAATTAAACTTTGTAACTTTGTTTTCTTAAACTTGAAATAAAAAATATGAGCCAAGAAATTAGAAACCTGGAACCCAAACCACTTTGGAATAAATTTGCCGATTTGAATGCCGTACCGCGTCCGTCTAAAAAAGAAGAACGTGTGATTGAATTCATGAAGAACTTTGGAACCAGTTTAGGATTAGAAACGTTTGAAGACGAAATCAGAAACGTAATCATCAGAAAACCAGCAACTTCAGGAATGGAAAACTGCAAACCAATTGTTCTTCAAGGGCATTTGGACATGGTACACCAAAAAAATAACGACACTACTTTTGATTTCGATACGCAAGGAATTGATATGTATGTCGATGGAGATTGGGTTCGTGCCAAAGGAACGACTCTTGGTGCCGATAATGGGTTAGGAGTAGCGATGATTATGGCTATTTTAGAGTCTACAACCATAAAACATCCTGCTATTGAAGCTTTGTTTACAATCGATGAAGAAACCGGAATGACGGGCGCTTTAAATTTAAAAGGCGGCATCTTAAAAGGTGAAATTTTATTGAATATGGATACCGAAGAAGACGATGAAATCGACATCGGTTGTGCCGGAGGTATTGACGTAACCGCTACAAGAGGATATAACGAAGAAGAAACGCCAGAAGGTTCTGTGGGTTATACCATTACCGTAAAAGGGCTACAAGGCGGACATTCGGGTATGGACATCAACAAAGGTTTAGGAAATGCCAATAAAATCATGAACCGTTTATTATTTGACGGATTTGAGAATTTTGGTTTGCAAATTGCCGAAATTTCTGGTGGAAGTTTGCGTAATGCAATTCCAAGAGAAAGTGTAGCGCAAGTTATTATTGCCGAAATGTATGCCGAAGCGTTTGTTTTTGACATGCAAGAAGTAATTGGCGACATCAAAACCGAATTCAAGACGATGGAACCCAATTTAACGATTGAAATTGTTAAAAACGATACTGTTCCAGTAAAAGTAATGGATTTAGGCGTGCAAGAAGGGTTGTTGCGTGCGATTTATGCAGCACACAATGGCGTATACAGAATGTCGGCGGATATGGAAGACTTGGTAGAAACTTCAAATAATATTGCCCGTGTAATTGTAAAAGACGGACAGATTTCAATTCAAAATTTAACACGTTCATCGGTTGAAACTTCTAAAATGGATTTGGCCAATGCATTGCGTTCGGCATACGAATTGTTTGGTTGCGAAGTAGAATTTGGCGGAAGTTACCCAGGTTGGACACCCAACGTAAACTCTGAAATTTTAGAGGTATTGACTTCTATTTACGAAAAACAAAACGGAGCACAACCAAAAGTAGTAGCGTGCCATGCCGGATTAGAATGTGGAATTTTAGGAACGAACTATCCAAACATGGACATGATTTCTTTTGGACCTACAATTCACGGCGCACACAGCCCAGATGAAAGAGCATCAATTTCATCGTCTCAGAAATTTTGGAAGTTTGTGATTGAAATTTTAGAAAATATTCCGGTGAAAAATTAAGCGAATATAAAATCGATTAAAAAAAAATCCTGAGTTTGCGCTCAGGATTTTTTATGTTTATTGTAGGCACGGTTTTAAATCCGCGCTATCGGGTCAATCCAACTCGTTCAAATTGTTTTCTATTTATTTTTTTAATTAATAGAATGAATATAATCACAAAAACAAACCCTTCTATTGTTCCAACCCAAAATGTATTTTCGCTAAAAGAAAGTAAAAATTTACTAATTTCTGGTGTCCGAGCAACTATTTCTGCACAAAATGCTGCCCACAAACCAAGTGCTGCACCAACCATTCCTCTAATATGAGTTTTTAATTTTTGTTGTCCTGTCATTTTAGTTAGAAAAGGTTTAATTCCTAAAAACAAAAAATACAAAGAAAAAGGTATTAAAAAATGAAAAGGCCCAAAAGTCATACCCATTTCGTGAACAAAAAGGGCTGAAATATTCACAGTCAATAAAATAGGGATAAAAATGTAACCTGAAATCTTATGAATTGTAGAACCTGGTTTTAAAAACAATATTCCAAGTCCTAAAATAAGTCCAATTGTTGAAGTTGTAAAATGAATAAGTCCTGCAAATGTTTGCGAAGTTAACCAATGTTGATTAATATAATCCATTGTCAAATATTTTTGTTTTTACGTTTTTTTTGATTAAGTTTCTACCAACCATAAATATGCGAAATAAATTCCCATCAATTTATCCATTTTTGGTTAGCTATGCTCAACTTATGTTCCGCTTTTTAATAAAATCAAAAATAACAACTATTTTTAATTATCGACATATTTTTTTAAATAAATTTAATAACTAGGTAAAAAAAAACCTCAATTGTATGAGGATTTAGATTATGTTTTTTGCTTCCCTGAGTTGAAGGTAAATCGTTCTACAGGGCTTTCGGGTTTTTGTTTTTTAGTAGGTTGGTACAATGTAATCAATCAAAGTTTGATTTTAAACAAAAAAACTCCGATTTTCATCGGAGTGATTTTTACAAACTAACCTAACCAAATAAGAAAACTCATTTTACATTACAAATGTCGGAAGTTTTTCTCACACAATGTGTTAAGGATATGTTATACTTATGTTATTGATTCTTAAATTTTTACAACTTTATTTTATCTTGAAGCACAAATATTTTTTTCAATAAATCACTATTTCTGGAAGGTAATTTTGTGCGAATCTCTTTTTCTTCTACAGCAATCATTTTGAATACGCCCTCCATTGCTTTGTTTGTGGTGTAGTCGGTTAAGTCGGGATTTACTTTTTTAACCAAAGGCAGACTATTATATTTTTTAATAATTTCTGACCAAACTTTATCAGCTCCCACTTTAGAAAATGATTTTTTAATTACGGGATTAAATGAAGCATACAAATGCGTGGTTGTGTTTTTTTGTAAATAGACTGTCGCTGCATTTTCATTGCCTAAAAGAATATTTTTAGCATCGGTAAAAGTCATTTGTTTTACTGCATCCACAAAAATAGGAGTCGCTTCTTTTACAGCATCTTCCGCAGCTCGGTTTAATAGTTCAATGCCTTCATCGGCTAATTTTCCCATTCCAAATTGACGTAACTTTTTATCTACGGTTTTAAGTTCTTCAGGCAACATAATTTTTACTGCTTCGTTTTTTAAATAACCATCTTTAGCAGCAAGTTTAGTTACTTGTTTTGTTATTCCATTGTTTAATGCTTCTTTGAGTCCTTTACTAATTTCAGTTTGACTAACTGTTGAATTAATTTTTGGAAGTTGTGCCATTAATTTAGGGGTTGAAATACCTCCAATTAACAGAATAAAAGATAAGTTGAGAATATGTTTTTTCATATTTTTTAATTTTTCAAGAAAAATATAAGCAAATATAATGCCTTTTTTAAGCTATAATTATTTTAATTTTTAAAAGGATAAAAATTATTAAATTCGTAAATTGCAGCCTTTAAAACGAATTAAAATTACAGATGGAACCACAAATACCTTATATTCCTGTTAATAAAGTAAGAATTGTAACTGCAGCCTCGCTTTTTGACGGACACGATGCAGCCATTAACATCATGCGAAGAATTATCCAAGCGACAGGTGTAGAGGTAATTCATCTTGGACATGACAGAAGTGTTGAAGAAGTTGTAAATACTGCCATTCAAGAGGATGCAAATGCGATTGCAATGACGTCTTATCAAGGAGGCCACAACGAGTATTTCAAATACATGTACGATTTACTTAAGGAAAAAGGAGCTGGTCATATCAAAATATTTGGCGGAGGTGGAGGCGTTATCTTACCTTCAGAAATTTCAGAATTACACGAGTACGGCATCGAAAGAATTTATGCTCCAGATGATGGTCGTGCCATGGGATTACAAGGTATGATTAACGATTTGGTCAAACGTTCTGATTATCCAATTGGAGATAAATTAACTGGAGAATTATCCCATATAGAAGAAAAAAATCCAACTGCTATTGCACGATTAATTTCGGCTGCTGAGAATTTTCCAGAAATTGCAAAATCGGTTTTTGACCAAATTCACCAAAAGAATGAAACCTCTAAAATTCCCGTCTTAGGAATTACGGGAACAGGCGGCGCTGGAAAGTCATCTTTAGTAGATGAATTGGTTCGTCGGTTTTTAATCGATTTTCCAGAAAAAACAATCGGATTAATTTCGGTTGACCCTTCTAAACGTAAAACAGGCGGTGCCTTATTAGGTGATAGAATTAGAATGAATGCAATTAACAATTCAAGAGTTTATATGCGTTCGTTAGCTACTCGTCAATCCAATTTAGCCTTGTCAAAATACGTTGCTGAAGCAATTGAAGTACTAAAAGCTGCTAAATACGATATCATAATTTTAGAAACGTCTGGAATTGGACAATCGGATACGGAAATTATGGACCATTCCGATGTTTCGTTATATGTAATGACTCCCGAGTTTGGAGCAGCAACGCAGTTAGAAAAAATTGATATGCTTGATTTTGCGGATTTAGTAGCTTTGAATAAATTCGATAAACGTGGTGCGTTAGACGCTATTCGTGATGTAAAAAAACAATACCAACGCAATCATAATTTGTGGGATGTAGATACCAATACTATGCCTATTTTCGGAACAATTGCATCGCAGTTTAATGATCCAGGAATGAATACGTTGTACAAATCCATTATGGATAAGATTGTAGAAAAAACAGGAGCTGAATTACAATCGACTTTTGAAATCACACGTGAAATGAGTGAGAAAATTTTCGTAATTCCACCACACAGAACGCGTTATTTATCTGAAATTGCAGAAAACAATAGAAAATACGATGAAACGGCACTTTCTCAAGTAGAAGTGGCGCAAAAATTATACGGAATTTTTAAAACGGTTGAATCGGTTTCGGGAACCAAACCAACGCTAACAAAAGTCGGAATTGACCATAATTTTGTCATTCCGAAGGACTCGAGCGTAAGCGAACAGGCGAAGCAATCTCAAGTTTTTATGAATTTACTTTTAGATCAATTTGATAAAGTAAAAATGAACTTAGACCCTTACAATTGGGAAATCATTTTAACTTGGGACGAAAAAGTAAACAAATACAAAAATCCGACTTACAGTTTTAAAGTTCGAGATAAAGAAATTAAAATCGCTACGCATACTGAATCGTTATCGCATTCGCAAATTCCAAAAGTAGCCTTACCAAAATACCAAGCTTGGGGCGATATTTTAAAATGGAATTTACAAGAAAATGTTCCTGGAGAATTCCCTTTTACTTCCGGATTGTATCCATTTAAAAGAGAAGGCGAAGACCCAAGTAGAATGTTTGCAGGAGAAGGCGGGCCAGAACGAACCAACAAGCGTTTTCATTATGTGTCTGCAGGATTACCAGCAAAACGACTATCTACAGCTTTTGACTCGGTGACTTTGTACGGAAATGATCCGCACATTCGTCCTGATATTTATGGAAAAATTGGAAATGCTGGAGTTTCAATTTGTTGTTTAGACGATGCGAAGAAATTGTATTCTGGTTTCGATTTGAGTCATCCAATGACTTCGGTTTCTATGACGATTAATGGACCAGCACCAATGATGTTGGGATTCTTTATGAATGCAGCTATCGATCAAAACTGTGAAAAATACATTATTGAAAATAGTTTACAAGCTGAAGTAGAAGCTAAAATCAACGAAATTTATAAGAAAAAACGCGTAACGCGTCCGACGTATCAAGGCGATTTGCCAGAAGGGAATAATGGTTTAGGTTTGATGCTTTTAGGCGTTACAGGTGATCAAGTTTTACCTTTTGAGGTGTACCAAGATATAAAAATCAAAACTTTAGCACAAGTCCGTGGTACAGTTCAAGCCGATATTTTAAAAGAAGATCAAGCACAAAATACGTGTATTTTCTCTACAGAATTCGCTTTACGTTTAATGGGCGACGTTCAAGAATATTTCATTGAAGAAAACGTTCGTAATTTTTATTCAGTTTCTATTTCTGGATATCATATTGCTGAAGCAGGAGCAAACCCAATTACGCAATTGGCATTCACTTTAGCTAATGGTTTCACTTACGTGGAATACTATTTGAGTCGTGGAATGAACATCAATGATTTCGGACCGAATTTATCGTTCTTTTTCTCTAACGGAATCGATCCTGAATATGCTGTAATTGGTCGCGTTGCCCGAAAAATTTGGGCGAAAGCCATGAAAAACAAATATGGAGCCAACGAAAGAGCGCAAATGTTGAAATACCACATTCAAACGTCTGGACGTTCGTTACACGCCCAAGAAATTGATTTTAATGATATTCGTACCACGCTACAAGCATTGTATGCAATTTACGATAACTGTAACTCGTTACATACCAATGCGTACGATGAAGCGATTACTACACCAACCGAAGAATCCGTGCGAAGAGCTATGGCAATTCAGTTGATTATTAATAAAGAATTAGGTTTGGCGAAAAACGAAAATCCAATTCAAGGTTCGTTCATTATCGAAGAATTAACCGATTTAGTGGAAGATGCCGTCTTGCAAGAATTTGACCGAATTACAGAACGTGGCGGTGTATTGGGTGCGATGGAAACTATGTACCAACGTTCTAAAATTCAAGAGGAAAGTTTGTATTATGAAACCCTGAAACATACGGGTGAATTCCCAATTATTGGAGTAAATACCTTCTTAAGCTCCAAAGGTTCTCCAACAGTAATTCCAGCTGAAGTCATTCGTGCAACAGAAGAAGAGAAAGCCTATCAAATTGATATGTTGAATAATCTTCAAAAAGCGAATGCAGATACAGTTTCTAATCAAATTGAATTATTACAAAATGCGGCAATTAAAAACGAAAATATATTTGCCTTATTAATGGAAGCTACAAAAGTGTGTTCGTTAGGACAGATTACTAGTGGATTGTTTGAAGTAGGAGGTCAATACAGAAGAAATATGTAATATTTTAATGTTTACAATTTGAATCCAATTATAAATTAGCTTCTTTAAACTTTCGCTGAATTTCTTTTAATTTTTCGGCACGAGCATTCTTTTTTGCTTTCGCTTTTGCTTGCTCTTTGTGCAATTTATCGTTGTGCGCTTTAATATTTTTCGGATTATTTCTTCCCATTTTATAAGCTTTTATGAAGTTTCAAAGATACAAAAATAAAAACGGATAAAATTTTGGCACAACAATTGGTTATAGTGTATCATCTTAAATCTCTAAAAACTATATTATGAAAAAAATTACTTTACTACTAGCTTTTATCGGAATGATCACATTACAAGGTTGTACCGTAAACGAAGTTCAAGACACTGTTGATAACGATACCATTGCGGAAGTTTTTGAATTAAAAAATATTAACTTTAGTTTTGATACTACTTCTGGAAAATATTTTATCTACAGAAATCTAAATCCTCAAATTTACGCTTCAGATAATATCTTAATTTATAGAATGTCTGATGTAATTAATTCAAGCACACCTGTTTGGCAGTTGATTCCTAGAACGTTATATTTGAATGCAGGAGAATTAGATTATGATTTTGATTTTAGCAGAGTAGATTTTACTATTTATGCAGATGGTACTTATAATTTAGCAAATACACCTCAGTACATCAACAATCAAACATTTAGAATTGTAATTATTCCAGGATTTTTCTCAAGCAGAAGTTCAAATCAAGTAGATTTTAATGATTATGATTCAGTAATCGAAGCCTATGGAATAAATACGAAAAATATCAAGCGAATTTAAATAAGAAGTAGTTTCCCCGATAGTTTTACACCGTTAAAGTGTCAATTTTTAAATAACCAATGTGTTTTTCATCTTCGGAAATCACATTGGTTTTTTTAATTAGTAAACGATACTCCGATTTAAATTTTTCCGAAAGAATTTCTTCAATAGCATGGATATCATCTACATCAACTCCATATTTATCATCAATGTGCGATGTTGCGCCTTTGAAATTATAATGTTTATAAAAAGTTGTTTGTTTTGCTTTTTTAATGGCTTCGGCTTTTGTTGTTGCAACCACTAACACTTTATAATGGTATTCTTCAAATTCGCCTTCTTTGTATCCGCCTAAATTCAGAAAGAATAATTGCTCTTTTTGTTTCAGTTTTTCATTATTTAAAACCACTTCAATTGTAAATCCATCAACACAAGTTACTTTTTGCCATGCATCTATATGTATTTTTCCTTTTGCTTCTGGCCAAAATACCTTCATATCAGGAACTAATTCTTTTACACTCGTTCCAATTCCAAAAAAGATATCATGTTGCTCCGTAAATCGTCCTTTTGGAGTGCATCCTAACATGATCATGTATAAATTTGCTGTTTTCATAGTGTAAATATAATAAAAAAATAATTTACCCCTAAAAAAATAGGGGTCATTGTAAAAATATTGAAAAAATTTATATATTTGCATAACTTTTCAAGGGTATAACTTTAAAAACACAACATTATGTCAACATTTCGTTTTCAAGCTTTAAGAAAGGCAACCGACAGAAAACCAGTTCATGTAGAAGAATTGGACAGAAAATCAATTATTTTTGGTAGTAATGTCTTTGGAGACAAAGCTATGCGACAATTTTTAACTTCAGAAGCTTATAAAGCGGTTAAAGCTGCAGCAGATGGTGTAAAAATCGATCGTAAAATTGCCGATTATATTGCATTAGGAATGAAAGAATGGGCATTATCAAAAGGAGTAACACATTATACCCACTGGTTTCAGCCATTAACAGGAACAACTGCAGAAAAACACGATGCTTTTTTTGAAACGTTTCCTGATGGAAGTGATCCAGTTGAGAAATTTGGCGGAAGTCAATTAGTACAGCAAGAACCAGATGCTTCTTCTTTTCCAAATGGAGGCATCAGAAATACGTTTGAAGCAAGAGGATATAGCGCTTGGGATCCGACATCGCCAGCTTTTATTTTTGGAACTACTTTATGTATTCCAACCGTTTTCGTTTCGTATACAGGTGAAGCTTTAGATAATAAAACACCATTATTAAGAGCTTTAAACGCTATTGATGCCGCTGCAATTGATGTAGCAAAATATTTTGATAAAAATGTAAAACGTGTTACACCAACATTAGGTTGGGAACAAGAATATTTCTTGGTGGATTCGGCTTTAGCCAATTCTCGTCCCGATTTATTAGCTACAGGTCGTACTTTATTAGGACATACTGCTGCTAAAGGACAACAATTAGACGATCATTATTTTGGTTCGATTCCGACTCGCGTATTAACGTATATGCGTGATTTAGAAAACGAATGTATGTTATTAGGAATTCCGGTTAAAACACGTCATAACGAAGTAGCTCCTAACCAATTTGAATTAGCACCTATTTTTGAAGAAATTAACTTGGCGGTTGATCATAATTCCTTATTAATGGATGTGATGCAAAAAGTAGGAGAGCGTCATGATTTTAAAGTGTTATTCCATGAAAAACCATTCAAAGGCGTAAACGGTTCAGGAAAACACAACAACTGGTCATTAGCTACCGATACGGGTATTAACTTATTGAGTCCGGGTAAAACCCCAATGAGTAACTTGCAATTTTTAACGTTTTTCATCAACACAATTAAAGCGGTTCATGATAACGAAGAATTGTTAAGAGCGTCTATCGCTTCGGCAAGTAACGATCACCGTTTAGGGGCAAACGAAGCACCACCTGCTATTATTTCGGTATTTATTGGTCAGCAATTGACTAAAGTATTAGCTGAATTAGAAGGGGTGTCTAACGGAAAATTATCGCCAGAAGAAAAAACAGATTTAAAATTAAACGTAGTAGGTAAATTACCAGACGTTTTATTAGACAATACCGACAGAAACAGAACCTCTCCATTTGCGTTCACCGGAAACAAATTTGAGTTTAGAGCCGTGGGTTCTTCTGCAAACTGTGCGGTTTCAATGACAACGTTAAACACGATTGTAGCAAAACAATTGAAAGACTTCAAAAAAGAAGTGGATACGTTAATTGAGAAAAAAGATTTAAAGAAAGACGAGGCTATTTTCAATGTCTTGAGAGAATACATCAAACAAACAAAAGCGATTCTTTTTGAAGGCGACGGATACAGCGAAGCATGGGAAAAAGAAGCTAAAAAACGTGGATTAAGCAACCATAAAACAACACCTGAAGCGTTAAAAGCAAAAGTGTCTAAAAAGGCAATTGAATTGTTTGGCGAAATGGGTGTAATGAACCACGTTGAAGTTGAATCACGTTATGAAATTGAACTAGAAGAATATGTGAAAAAAATTCAAATTGAAGGTAGAATTTTAGGCGATATTGCCCGTAATCATGTGGTTCCAACAGCAATTCGTTACCAAAATGTATTGATTGAAAACGTAAAAGGATTGAAAGAAATCTTTGGTGCTTCATTTGAAAAAATTGCTAAAGAACAAATTTCATTAATCAAAGAAATTTCGGAACACATTGAAGGGATAAATACCAAAGTTGAAGCCATGACCGAAGCACGTAAAAAAGCAAACGCTTTAACAAATACCGAGAAAATGGCAGCTGCGTATTGTGATAAAGTAAAACCATATTTCGAAGAAATTCGTTACCACGCTGACAAGTTAGAATTGTTAGTAGACGACGAACTTTGGACACTAACAAAATACAGAGAATTGTTATTTACGAAGTAATTATAAATAGAAATCCCAATCGAAAGATTGGGATTTTTTTTAAGTTTTTAGGATATAAGTGCCATTTTTTTGTGTAATTTGATTTAATCGTTGGCATAATGTTTGATATGTTTTATCTTATTAACTTTAAACTTTCTTAATTATGAAAACAAAACTCACATTTTTAATTTTAATTTTTTTTATTTCTCTTAGTTCATTTACAATTTTTGGAAATAGGGACTCAAATAAAAGAAATAGTGAATTTTATGAAGCAAAATTGGTTATTAAAAAGGAATCAGAATCGAGTAGTATGTCATCTATGTTCTACAATGAGTATGTTCCAGTAAAAGTTGAAATGGAAGAGAATAATAAAATTATTAAAGTTTCAAATTTAACAACAATTAAAGTTGATGAAATATTATTCAGTTTTGTTGGAGAAATAGTAAATTTTGACAAAAAAAATATTGCATTGTCTAAAGAGATATCTGTTTATGATGAAAAAACTAAAAAAATACAATATTATTATTTAATGAT
>ERZ887849.2266-NODE-2266-length-16230-cov-9.396600_pt1 | contig 16230 bp, 8 predicted proteins | sample MGYA00521267_ERZ887849 | MGnify/ENA primary metagenome ERZ887849 (study PRJEB32303, sample SAMEA104408601) | aquatic metagenome | biome: Brackish water; feature: Pelagic; material: water | place: Baltic Sea | collected 2014-06-06T16:11:00 | depth 2,863 m ... | reverse complement strand
GGCTCCAATTTTCTTCGAAATATCCTTCGAAGGTTTCTCAATCCATTTCCAAAAGTAAAAAGATACAACAAGCGAAAGAACTATAGCCCCCAGCATTAAAAAGAAGCTTGATGAGTGGGTTTTGGTGTACCGATTCAGAAGATAAAGTAAGTTGCCGCCAACTAATCCATGTGTGAGATACAACGAATACGAAATATCACCAAAGCGGTTGAAAATGGCTTTATTAATTTCAACGAATCCAATAACAAAGCTTGTCAAAACACCAGCAATCGCAATGTCCAGTCCATTGACCCAGATCGTCAGGGCAAAAAGAAGGAGATTAAAAACGGCGAATAACTCCAAGCTCATCTGTTCCGTTTTCCATAAAAAAAGCACCATTCCCATCAGAAAAACAGGCGCAAAATGAAAGACCAAATTGGTGTCTATGAAGACGGTAGAAGATGCTCCAAAAAGAACGATAGTTGCCAATCTTACTCGCACGTTCTTTGCAACCAAAAATGGGAAAATAAGAGCAATGAGAATGTAATATTGGAATTCGATGGCCAAGGTCCAATAAATGGTATTATACCATTCGTATTCGGTGAACGGAATGGTATAAATGATGTGGTGAAAAACGCGGGCGATTTCTATTGTAAATGCTTCGTTGTTTTTCAAACTGAACAGAAAACCAACGAACAAAACAGCAATCATCGAAGCGATATAAGGAATTTCAATACGCACCCATCTTTTGGCTAAAAATCGAGGGAGTTTACGCAGCACAAATTTGCTTTTAGACAAGGAAAGTGGAATGACGAATCCCGTGATGACGAAGAAAACATAGACGCCATTCACGCCATATTGCCCGAGCTGAAAAGTCCATGAAGATTCCTCGAATAGTCGACCATTGAGATCTGCGTGTCCTGTGAAATGAACAATACACACCAGCAAAGCGGCGATTCCGCGAAGCAAATTTATCGATGGATAATAGTGTTTGTTCCCCATACTATTTCTGGCGGAAAGCTTTCGGGAAATCTACAAAGAAACTTGTTCCCTTGCCTTCTTTGGATTCAAAATGTATGGTTCCATGATGCAGTTCCACCATCTGTTTTACCATGCCAAACCAAGACCTGTTCCCGCCGATTTAGTGGTGAAATAAGGAATAAATATATTTTGCTGTTCATCGAGCGAAATTCCCTTTCCATTGTCGCGTACTTCAATTTCTATTGTGTTTTCTCCTTCATGCGTATAAATTTCGACAAGGCCATCGGTTTTTTCTTGCACAGCTTGCAGCGCATTTTTAATTAAATTATTAAAAATGCGAACCAACATATCTTTGTCGGCAACAACGTGAATTTTTTCTTGTCCTTTGTGCAAAACGACCTTGTTGGAATCATCTTGATCAAACAATTCCACCACTCCATCAATCAAAGTCAATAATTCGACCTCTTGAACATCTGGATTCGGCATTTTGGCAAAGTTAGAGAACTCGTTTGCTATGCGTGTTAAACCATCTATTTGCTCCACCAAGGATTGCACAACTTTCTGCAATTTTTCTTTCGGCATCGGGTCTTCAGGCGTGTACATGCGCTCGAAATGTTGAAGCCCAAGCTTCATAGGTGTCAATGGGTTCTTAATTTCATGAGCGACCTGTTTCGCCATTTCTCGCCACGCACTTTCTCGTTCACTTTGCGCCAACTGCTGTGCCTTGATGGCTAGTTCATCTATCTTCTGGTTGTATTCTTTTACCAAGGCGCCAATTTCGTCATCTTTGTCGTACTCAATTTGCTCATTTCGTTGACCTAAATCTACCTTGGCAAAACTTTCTTGTAACAAACGAAGCGGAGCCGTTAACCAACCCGAAACGAAAATGGCAATGACTATAGAAGCGGCTAGCAATAGCATAAAGACATTGATAATTGCCGTTAAGAAATTCTGAATTTGCGACTCAAACTCCTTTTGTTGTCCGAAATGCTGAAGGTTTAAATAACCTACTAATTCGCCAGACGATCCAAAAAACGGCAAATACGCACTCGAATAATTCAGCTTTCCTATCGTTTCTTGGTGGGTAAATTCACTATCAAAATTCAGTTTCATTTCCTTTAAGGCAAGCGGATTCATTTGTTCACTCAACAAACCAATATTATAAACTTTAGGTCGCGAACTGGACATGATGTAACCGTGTATGTCGTAAAAATTGATGTCTGTCACGAATACCTTGGAGAATTTCTTCAAGTAGAAACTCATTTTTCCACCATCTTTTTCAATATTCAGTTCTTTTTCTTCTCCAAACTTGGTTTGAAACTCAATTTCTACCGAATGGAGCTTTTCAGAAATGACCTTGTTTGTGTAATTGTTATATTGATCTCGGACAAAAATTCCACTTCCCCATCCGTAAATCAAAAGCGACATAAATACAAAGGCAACCAACACCAATTGAATTTTAACGGCCAAAGTGAGCGTGCCTCTGCCCATTTGGTATTCATTCACCTTGAATAAAAACGGTAAAACCAAAAATCCAAGGAAGCAGAACAGGTATGAAAAGGTGGTCAAAAGGTCGAACCAACCCAAATTGGGCGCAGAAAGAACAACGGAATTATTCCCCGAACTTTTCGTCATGTAATGATTGAAGCCTCGATAGTCCATATATCCTTGTACATTTTTCGGAGACTCATTTAAGACCGAAACATAGGTTGGGAAGTTAAATTCTCCGTACCTATTCACCAATCTTCCGTCGTGGTATTTGGCGACAGAATAATTCTCCAAAGATTTGAACACTTTCGCTTGGTTGGAAATTAATAGCCGTGGAAACCCTATTTCTTCCGGTATTCGTTTCGATTTAAATGTTCCGTAAAAAAATATTTTTTCTCCGTCTTTGTTCAAAATTGGCATACGCAACATGTAGGAAAATTGCTCAATATAATCTTCAATGAAATACGCCGACGAATCGATACTGGACTGTTGACCATGCATTTCAATAAGCGTGTCCAACTTTTCTTTATCGAGGAGTTCTTCCATTACGAGAGATGTGCCGTCTTCGGCATAAAGGTGAAATTCCATGTCATACTGTTCCCAATATCCATTAAAAACTTTGCGCTCCAAACGATCCTGAAACTCATTGCGACCAATTTTTTGCTTTTTCGAAGCGAAGCGATTAATCAAAGGTTCCTCGCGAATTAACGGTGCACTGCGATTGAATTCGGCCTCAGTGGTGATGTCCTGATCCGTTCGTAAAACATTGGCAAACAATTCTCTTTTCTTGCGTTCATCGCGTTCGTTGTACACCCAAATATTGGTAGCAAAGCAGAAAGAAAATAGGAAAAAGAGAGATAAAACTTGAGTGAAAACAAACTTGCTTTTTACCTCTTTGGTGATGAAGAAAATGGCATACAAGAGCAAGGTTGGGAAAATTCCAGCAAACAACATCTGCTCGCCATAATTTATTTGATGGAAGAAATACAAGGTGCCGATGATAAAAATAATTACCATCAATCGATTCATTTTGATGTCCTCTGTCCACAAACTTTGCGCACTTTTATTGAGAAGCATTGCCCCTGCATGGAAAAACACTCCGAGTGCGGAGATTCCTAAAAATGAATACGCATTCAAATTAAATAATCTATTGATATCAAACGGAATAATTGAGTTTTCAATCATTCCATGATTCAGGTATAGGAACAAACTCCAGAAAAAGAAAAAAGAGAGAACTACAATTTGGAGAACGCTCTTTTTCATCGGTGATGGACGCCATTTCTCGATTAAAATTCGGCACATGTGCAGAACCAATACAGTAGATGCTATATTGATTAAAAAGGCGCCAAAATTAGGCAAGAGAAATTCATTTGAGGCATACAGCTGTGGATCAAACCCTTCTATTTCATATAAAAAACGACTCCAATTAAAATATTGCCAACATGCCCGGAACATGATAAAAATCGGAATTAAGATGACCTGTTTTCGCTTCGAAAGACCTTTCCACCAGAAGAAGAATACTATCAAGGCAAAGCCAATAATTCCAATAAATAAAAGGAATAAGATTAAAGATTCGGTTTGTGAAATTTGGAAGTTTTGTTCCGGTACAATTGAAAATTGAAATTCTTTTTCTTTATTCTTAATGTTAAACTCCCCTTCTTCCAGAGCAATATTTGCATACAGAGATTTTACTAATCGCGGTGAGAATCGATTTTCTAAATCTGCGTTTTCGTAAGGATAATCTTGTCGAATGAGAAAGGTAGCGCAAATTTTTGTATCGTCAAGTTCTACAAATTCAGAGTAATACCAACCATTTTGCAAATGGACCATTCCCTGAGAAGGAAAGTGAATGTCTTCAAAACGCAATATTGGTAATTGATTTGTATTCCAATAAACGAGCGAATCCTGCTTAAAAATATGTATAGCAATTTCAGTTCCTCGTTCGTGTTCCCAGCGTTTAGCATTCCCCCGTTTATTGTATTCTTTCTTTTCTTCAATCAGTCGTTTGTGCATTTTATCTTCCAATTTCAGGAAGTTGCTTTGCACCTCTTTCGTTTTAGCTTCGTAATTCGGATAGAAGGTTTTGGAATAAAATATAAGGAAAACAGCTAGTGATAGTATAAACAACATCCCCAAGCGATACTTTTTCAAGAATTCTATTATCCGCATGTTCCGTTTTTACTAATTTGCTTTTTTGTACACCACTAAGTTGATTAATATTTGCCGAATCGCCAAGTTATCGGGAGGAAGAGTCAACTTTTTGACAAGGAAAATCCCATTTCTCTTTCATACATGTCTCTCAAAACCAGCTGCCAATTTTTCCATGAATAACGGCTTGTAACCTGCTGTATTCACCATCAAAGTCTTCCTCATTTCTAAAGCTAAAATCCGCGTTTTTTTGGTAAGGGGCAAGAAATTGGTCAAAACAAGGTAATACATGGTTGTTCCATTGGTACAAAATCGCTTCGCGAGAATAACCTCTCGTTTCCTGATCGCGGTACAAGCGTCTGTCCAATTGAATTTTATGATCTACATCAATAAACACTGAAAAATCGAGCATTTCTTGCACTTCGGGATAATGAAATAAGAACAATCCTTCCACAATGATTAAATCGGAAGGATGCAAAGTGATTAAAACATTCTTATTCGGTGGAGAATTAAAATGATACTCTTTGACCTCGATTGAATTGCCCATGGATAGTTCATATAAATCACGAACTAGTTTTTCCTTGTCCAGAGCTGTAGGTAAATCAAAGTTGACTTCGCCATTATGGTCAACTGCCTGATGTTGAATAGGCAAATAGTAATTGTCCATTGAAAAAACGGTTGGATTCAAATACCCATACCCACTTGCCAGCCGATTCAACAAGGTGGTTTTTCCTGAACCACTTCCTCCACAAATTCCAATTATCATAACCTTAACTACCGATTTTTTCGAAAATACAAATTTAAAGCCTTCTAACAGATTAGCCGCATATAAAATAGAATTCATTCGCTTAGATTTCATAAAAATTACTCGGTAGGCAAGTCCGAACGCGACTTTTTTTTGGAATACATCAACTTTCTTGCGACTTTTAACGTCTTAATAGACAGAAATCATGATGAAAATGACAAAAGTAATACTCGGAATAATATTGTTGCTGATTTGCGCTCCAGCTTTTGGGCAAGAAGAATCTGGAATAAAATTAGAAATTGGCATGAAAGCGCCGTTGACTGAACTTCGTCTTTTAGACCTAAAGAATGAATACAAATCATTAAAAGAAGAAAAGAAATCGAATGGTCTTATCGTAGTTTTTTCATGTAATACTTGTCCATTTGTTGTCGGTAGCAATAAATTTGAAGGTTGGGAAAAAGACTATAACGATTTAGCTATGTTAGCGGCAAAACACGACATCGGATTCATTTTGGTTAATTCGAACGAAGCAAAAAGAGATGGTGATGATTCTCAAAAGGAGATGATTGCCCACGCAGCGGAATTGGGGTATATGATGCCTTATCTTATCGATGCTAACTCAACTATGGCAAACGCATTTGGTGCCAAAACAACACCGCATGTTTTTATGTTTGATGGAACGATGAAATTGAATTACAAAGGTTCAATCGATAATTCGTGGGACAACAAAAAAGAAGTCCTCGTTCCTTATTTACAGCAAGCAATTCTTCAATCCATTCAAGGACAAGAAATTTCTTGTCCTGAAACGGCACCGAAAGGTTGCTCAATAAAACGTCAATAATTGATGCTTAAATATACCGTTTTTTTTACAGCAACTCTGTTTATTTGGAGTTCCGCTTTTGGACAAACAGACCAAACTAAACTTCCGCAGAATAGGAAGTCGAAAATACCTATCTGCAATGCTATTTACACCGCAGAAAAGGTTGACAACGAAGCGGAAATAATAGCTTCGGAAGAAAATCGTGCCTTAGAAGGGGATAAAATGATGCGCTTCGGGAAGGAATTGGATATCAACTTGAATTTTAAAGAGATGGCCCAAGTTTCTATTTTACCGAACGGAAGAAAAATTTACCAATTGGGTATCGCCTGTCAAACGGCAAAATCGATTAACCTTATTTTGAGTGATTTTCATCTGGCCGAAGGAGCCAATTTGTTTTTAACCGATCGATATTCCAATAATTTTATTGGTGCGTATACTGCGGCAAATAACAATGATGCGGGCGTAATTGGTACAGAGTTACTGAAAACTGAATCTGTTATTCTGGTTTTGGACGAGCCGAACATCGCCACAGAGCCATCACATTTCAATATCACTACAATTGTTCACGGGTTTGAAGATTTAGATATTCTTGTCAAAGGATTGAACACTTCGGGAGATTGTAATTACGACGTAAATTGTCCAGAAGGATTAGGATACGAGCAACAACGAAACTCAGTAGCCATGATGGTAAACGGTGGAGGATTTTGTACTGGATCATTGGTAAACAATACCTCAGGAACAATAAAACCTTACTTTTTATCTGCTCGTCACTGTGGAACGAATCCAACCAATTGGGTATTTCGCTTTCGTTGGGAATCACCATCAAGTGGAATTTCATGCGGAACAACAGGTGTATCAGCGGATGGACCATCCAATATGAATGTCAATGGTGGTGTTCTTACCGCTACTAATTCTACTTCCGATTTTGTTTTGGTTCGCTTAAATACAGCCCCAAATCCAGCTTGGGGGGTTTTCTATAATGGTTGGGACAACTCAGACTCCTTGACAGCAACGAAAGGAATAGGCATACATCATCCAGATGGAGACATTAAGAAAATAAGCATTGAAAATGAGGCGCTTAGCCAGCAAACAATCAATTTCCAAAGCGCCCAAAATAGAACGTGGCGCATTGCCAATTGGGATGTTGGAGTCACAGAACCTGGATCTTCTGGTTCACCCCTTTTCAACCAAGAAAAAAGATTAATTGGTGTTTTATCGGGTGGAACTGCGGCTTGCAGCGGAACAAACGACAACAACGAACCTGACTTTTACGGCCGTTTCGGTTATGCTTGGGACAATTCAACTAGCGCGAGCGGACGTTTGAACGATTGGTTAGATTCGACAGGAACAGGTGCTACTGTTATTGACGGAGTTGATCCATTTATCGGGAATGACCTAGTAGATGCCTCTTTGACGACACTCGCCGGTTTTCCCGCGTCCAATTGCGATAGCTTGGCGACACCACAATTTTCACTATTGAATAGTGGAACGAACGTACTAACGACAGTTCAATTGACGTATGGATTTGTAGGAGGAACACCTCAAAATTATACCTGGACAGGAAATTTAGCTACGTACGGGCAAGCTTTGATCGTATTACCATCAATTGTAGTTCCAATCGGTACATCCACGTTTGAAGTGAACGTGATTTCCGCAAATGGCGCAGTAGATTTGGATATTTCAAACAACGTTTTGAACAAACCTGTTTACCGCACCCCTAGTGATTTTACAGCATTACTCTCCATAGATTATGATTGCTATGCAAGTGAAACGACTTGGGAGGTTAGAAATTCAGCGGGTATTGCCGTTTATTCAGGAGGTCCATTCGAAGATGATACACAAGGTACGGTCAACTATGATTTGTGCTTAGCTTTTGGTTGCTATGACATGATCATACGAGATTCTTATGGAGATGGGTTGTCAGGTTGTTCAGCTGGAGCTGGTGGAAATGGTTCGTATAAATTGACGCTTAACGCGACAAACGAAACTCTTGCTGAATTGTTGGAAGCGGACGCCAATTTCGGTATGGAAAGCATCAAAGAATTTTGTTACCCCTTTTTGGGAATCAGTGAAATTAATTTGAAGAATTTAATCACTCTTTACCCAAATCCAGGAGCAAGTGCATTGAACATCAAATCGAAAGAGTTGAAGCTTCAGTCGGTTCATATTTATTCGCTTACAGGAAAAGAGGTAATGAATGTTTCTGTTTCAGGAAACGATGTTGAATTAAATACAACAGATTTGCCTGCTTCGTTTTACTTGGTGAAAATCGCAACTGACAAAGGAGAATTGAACCAGAGATGGATCAAACAATAATCGATATTTTTTGAAAATCTGAGTTTTGGGTGAATTGCCATTCACCCGGACTCAACTTTCTTTCACCTTGATCCCGTTTTTTAAAGTGTCTTGCTCTTAACGAAGATATTTTTCGGTTCGGTGAAGAATCTTAGTGCTTCCCATCCCCCTTCGCGTCCAACTCCTGAAGCTTTAACGCCGCCAAAAGGTGTGCGCAAATCGCGAACCAACCAATCGTTGACCCATACAATTCCGGCTTCCAAACTGTCCGCTACGCGATGCGCTCTTTGTAAATGTTGGGTCCAAACTGTGGCGCTCAATCCGTATTGTGTTGAATTTGCCATCATCAGCACTTCTTCTTCCGTATCGAAAGGGGTGATTGTCACCACAGGGCCAAAAATTTCTTCCTGATTGGTTCTACAATCGAACTCCAATCCCTCAATGATAGTTGGTGCCAAATAATAGCCGTTTTCATGTGGCGCAGGCAAATTGACTTGCTTTCCTCCTGTCAAAACTGTTCCGCCTTCTTCTTTGGCTAATTCAACATATGACAGCACTTTTTCCATATGCGGTTTTGAAACTACGGCGCCCATCTGAGCATTGGGGTCCTCAGGGAAAGAGACACGCATTTTCGAAATTTTAGCAACGAAAACTTTTTTAAATTTCTCGTAAATAGGTCTTTCGATAAAAATTCGAGAGCCGCACAAACAAATTTGACCTTGATTGGCAAAACTGGAGCGAATGGTTGTTTTCAGCATCTCATCAAAGTCGCAATCTGCAAAAATGATGTTCGGGTTTTTTCCGCCCAATTCCAACGAAAGTTTCTTGAACATTGGAGCTGCTGTTCTTGCGATATATTCTCCTGTAGCTGTCCCTCCTGTGAAAGAAATTGCCTTAATCTTTTTGTGTTTTACAATTGCATCACCTGCTCCACCGCCGAGTCCGTGCACGATATTTAAAACTCCTGCCGGCATTCCCGCTTCTTGGCAAACTTGTCCCAATAAGAATGCGGTGTAGGGTGTTACTTCTGAAGGTTTTGCAATCACGCAATTTCCAGCAGCTAGAGCAGGCGCAATTTTCCATGAGAACAAATACAAGGGCAAATTCCAAGGAGAAATACAACCTACTATTCCGATTGGTTTTCGGGTCGTATAATTGAATCCAACGCCTTCCATGTAATGCGATTCATTCGCAAAATGACGAACGGCCGAAGCAAAAAATGAAAAATTCGAAACAGCTCTTGGAATATCCACGTGGGATGCGAGAGAAACGGGTTTTCCATTATCCTTAGACTCTGCTTTTGCAAATTCCTCCATTCGGTTTTCAATCCCATCAGCCACTTTTTGCATGATTTTACCACGCTCTTCAGCCGGCATATTCGACCAAATTGGAAAAGCTTTTTCGGCAGCTTCGACTGCTTTTTCCACATCTGAAGCATCCGAATCTGGAATCAAAGAATAAACCTGACCCGTTGATGGTTCATAATTGTCGATGTATTTCCCATTGTTCGGTGCTTGAAATTCACCATTTATGAAATTGCTCAGTTTTTCCATTTGCAAATATATTTCTAGAAGCCAAAGATAGTTATTTCGAAATCACGATTATTGATAAGAGGATTTGATTCGTAAAAATCGTGTTGCTAAATGGATTTATGTGAATAAGGTGTGAAATCGCACCATACTTTTTGAACGCTGATGACGCAGGTTTAACAAGATTTTTCTGAATATGTCTGCTAAATGTAGGTCTTCTTTTTTTGTAATCGGGTGATGTCTTTCATCATTTGACTCACCTCGTCTGGTTTCGTTCCGTTGTAGTATCCTCGAATTCTTCGTTTTTTATCAATCAAGACAAAATTGTCGGTATGAATAAAGTCGCTTCCACCATCACCTTGCTTTTTAACTTCAGCTGGTTTCAAAAGAAAAAAGGATCTTCTGGCCAAATTGTAAAGTTTATTTTTGTCTCCAGTCAACAGTTGCCATTGCGGTAATTCTGCTCCTAAAAATTCCGCGTGTTTTCTCATCTGAGCCACTGTATCTACTTCTGGATAACAGGTAAAACTGAGAATAACCACATCGTTTTCACCCTTGAACGCTTTTTGCACACGTCTCATTTGCTCATTCATCTTTGGACAAATGGAACCACATGTCGTGAAAAAGTACTCCGCTACCCAAATCTTATTCTTAATGTCTTTTGAGGAAAGTAGTGCGCTATCTTGATTCAAAAATTTAAAATCCCCTATCCGATGATCAAATCCTTTGCGAAGAAGATCTTGATCGACCAAAGAATCATTAACATCCACTGGATTGATAACGGGTAAGGGTTTTTCATCGGGTTTTAAATAAAAATATCCAACAGGAATTGCGATAACAAAAATGCCGATGAGCCAGAGATAACCTTTCATGGTGCAAATTTACATGATTTCTGACGGGGAAAATCTGAAAAAAACAAAAAAGAATCATCAATTAGTAGTGCGGCCGATAAGTTGGAATTATCATTAAATTTGAAGTATAAAATCGAAAAAATGAACACAACCCTCTTAGCTGAAATTTGCAAAACACCGGGCGCCCCTGGATTCGAAGAAAAAGTGCGTCAATTGGTCCTGAAAGAAATCAAAGGATATGTAGACGAAGTGGAAATCGACAATTTGGGGAATGTGTACGCTATAAAAAGAGGAAAGTCAGACAAACGAGTAATGGTTGGAGCACACATGGACGAAATCGGTTTTATCGTAACGCATATAGACGACAACGGTTTTATTCGCTTTCATACTTTGGGTGGTTTTGACCCGAAAACCCTCACTGCCCAGCGTGTCATTCTTCATGGCAAAAAAGATATAATTGGCGTTATGGCAAGCAAGCCAATACATGTGATGACAGCGGATGAAAAAAATAAAGTCGCTAAGCTTTCCGATTATTTCATCGATACTGGAATGCCGGTAAAAGAAGTTAAAAAGCTAATTACCATTGGAGATTCTATCACACGCGAAAGAGCATTCATAGAAATGGGAGAATGTGTAAATTCAAAGTCTTTGGACAACCGTTTGGCCGTTTTTATATTGATCGAAACTTTAAAAAACTTAAAAGGAAAAGAAATTCCACATGATTTGTATGCGGTATTTACAGTGCAAGAGGAAGTTGGGATTCGAGGGGCGAATGTGGCTAGTTTAAAAATCAAACCTGATTTCGGATTTGGATTAGATACAACCATTGCATTTGATTTACCGGGTGCGGCGGCCCACGAAAAAATCACGGAATTGGGCAAAGGAACCGCTATTAAAATTATGGATGCCAGCACGATTTGTGACACACGCATGGTTCGATATATGAAGAAAGTAGCCGACAAAAATAAAATCACTTGGCAACCTGAAATACTTACGGCTGGCGGAACAGACACGGCAGGGATACAGAGAATGACAGAAGGTGGATCTATCGCTGGGGCAATTTCAATCCCAACTCGACACCTGCATCAAGTTATCGAAATGGCGCATAAGGACGACATACAAGGTTCAATTGACTTGTTGACTGCTTGTGTTAAGGAAATGGATGAATTTTCTATGAAGTTCTAAAATACTCCAAATAGCATTCCAAGGCATTAGAACATTTTTTTTTGAAAGATGTTATTATTAGGTAACTTGCCTGTGCGAATTTTTCGGCCACTACTTTTTTAGAACATATATGACAAAAATAATTACCCTTACGCTCGCTACATTCATTGGCTTTGTAGCTTTTGGTCAAAAACCAAATGATCGACTTATTCGCGATTATTTCAAGAATAATACGACGAAAATTGACCTTCAAAAGTCAACGGCAAATGATATCCGATTAGATAGAAAAGTGGAAGACAAAAAGAATGGATTGACGCATTTCTATGTTCAACAAACTCTGAATGGCTTACCCGTAATCAATTGTACGGCAGTACTTGTGAAAAAAAGGGATGTGCTTTTGATGTCAGGTAACCGTCTGATTTCTGGAGAAAAACAGCTTGTAGAAAAATCCAGCGCTGCAACGGCAAACGAAATACTGTCTATCGTTTGGGAAGAAATTTCAAATGGAGAAACATTGATCATTTCGAATTTAGAAAATGTTGAAGAGAATAAGTTCAAGGTGAACGATTCTCGCATTTCTGAAGTGGAAATCCCTATTCAATTGGCGTACTTTTACGACGGTACATCCTTTCGATTGATTTATGAAACAAGCATGAAAGTGCCTGATCAAGATCATTGGTGGAACGTATATGCTGACGCTCAAACCGGAGAAATTCTTAAAAAAACGGATTGGGTCGTGTCTTGTACATTTGAAGGATGTAGTTCAGAAAAACATTTCAATTACAACGATTTAAAACACCCAGAAATGGGACATCAATTGATGATGGCTCCCGCTCCACCGCCTCAAAATGATACGTATAACGTATTTGCTTTGCCAGTGGAAAGCCCAAATCACGGATCAAGATCTTTAGTTGTTGGTCCTTTCGATCCAGTTCCTTCACCTTTTGGATGGCATAATGTCAATGGAGCAGCAGGCAATGAATATTTAATTACTCGAGGAAATAACGTGTTTGCATCAGAAGACGCAAACGACGACAACATCCCTGGTTATTCGCCGAATGGTGGTTCACAATTGGTTTTTGATTTTCCGTATGCAGGAGGTGCACCAAGTTCATACTTGGATGCCGCAATTACCAACTTGTTCTATATGAACAACATGATGCACGATATTTGGTACCGATATGGGTTCACCGAAGAGGCTGGAAACTTTCAAGACAACAACTACGGCAATGGTGGATTGGATGATGATTATGTAAATGCAGATGCTCAAGATGGAAGTGGAACGAACAATGCTAATTTCTCTACCCCACCAGATGGAAGTAATCCGAGAATGCAAATGTTCATTTGGACGAACTCTGCAACTGCTGAATTACTAACGGTAAATTCTCCATCTTCTTTTGCTGGAAATTATACCTCAACAATAGCGAGTTTCGCGCCTCAACCTCCCGTTATTCCTATCACACAAGATTTAATTTTGGTTAACAGCGGTGGTGCAGAACCTTTGGACGCTTGTAATACCATCATCAATACAAGTGAAATAAGTGGAAAAATAGCAGTTGTGCGCAGAGGGTCTTGCACGTTTGCTGCCAAAGTTGAAGAATGTCAAGCGGCAGGAGCACTTGCTGTGATTGTTGTAAATAATGTTGCTGGAACTCCTGTAACAATGGGAGGTAATTCTTCCATAGTGAACATCCCTGCGATAATGATTTCTCAAGCGAATGGTGAAGCTTTCATAACGGCAATCCAAAGTGGAACGGTAATAAATGGAAGTATTTCAGACCAGAATGCCTTGAATTCTACTGATAGCGATTTGGACAACATGATCATTGCTCACGAGTATGGTCATGGTATTTCAAACCGCTTGACTGGTGGAGCAAATAACACGAGCTGTTTAGGAAACGATGATCAAATGGGTGAAGGATGGTCAGACTGGTTTGGCCTAATGATCACAATGGAAACAGGTGATTTAGGAAGTGACCGGAGAGGTGTTGGAACCTATGTTACGAGCGAAACTGTTCTTGGAACTGGAATACGTCCCGCACCATATAGCACTTCATTTTCTGAAAACAATTATACTTACGGAGCAACGAATAACTCAAGTATTTCCCGCCCGCACGGAATTGGATTTGTTTGGTGTACAATGCTTTGGGATTTGAACTGGGCGTTTATTAACCAATATGGATGGGATGCCAACACCGCAACAGGTGCTGGCGGAAACAACATGGTGATGGAATTAGTGATGGAAGGAATGAAGTTGCAACCATGTGAGCCAGGAATGGTGGACGGAAGAGATGCTATTTTATTGGCAGACCAACTTTTGTATGCAGGAGCCAATGAATGTTTGATTTGGAGTGTTTTTGCAAAAAGAGGATTAGGTGTCAATGCGCAACAAGGTGATACCGATGATCGTTTCGACCAAGTTGAAAACTTTAGCGTTCCTTTGGCTTGTGTTGCAGGATTAGATGAATCTTTGTATTCGGCTCAATTGAATGTCTCCCCGAATCCTACGCAAGGAAACGTGAGCATTTCATTTAGTGATAACTCTATGGTTTCAAGTGTTCGCGTTTTGGATATAAATGGACGTGAAGTATTGACGATAGACAACTCTGATGAGTCGACTTTGAGTTTCGATATGTCGGTGTTTAAATCAGGGGTTTATTTTGTTGAAGTAACAAATGAAGCAGGATCTCAAACGAGAAAAATTATAAAAGAATAAATGTTTTTTGGCCGTTAGGCAACTATGAAAAAAAACGAGTGTCTGTAATCAGATGCTCGTTTTTTTGTTGGGTATATTTCGATTAACAGCTTGATTTTCAGAATCAAATTCACTTTGAATTTCAAAGTCCATCTATAAACATCTATATATAAATATTTAAATTTTTATTCGGCAAAATTTTTCATTTCCAATCTTTAACCATCTTTTAATTTCCCTGCTTACCACCAACCCAAAGAATCTTTTTACTTTTAACCCATGGCCAAAATTAAATCAGCATTTTTCTGTCAAAACTGTGGATACGAAGCCCCAAAATGGTTGGGGAAATGCCCATCTTGTTCGGAATGGAACACCTTTGTCGAAGAAAAAATTGAGAAATCAGTTCCGCATGCTGTTGCATTCTCCGCATCTGCGAGTAAATCGAAACCATTGGCGGTGCAAACCATTACAACCAATTCGGAAGTTAAAATTCCACTTGTAGATCAAGAACTAAATCGTGTTTTGGGCGGAGGGTTGGTACAAGGTTCCTTGATTTTGTTTGGCGGAGAGCCAGGCATAGGAAAATCGACCTTGATGCTGCAATTGGCCATCAAAAATAAGAACAAGAAAATACTGTACGTTTCTGGCGAAGAAAGTGAACAACAAATTAAACTTCGTGCCGACAGAGTAGGAATTGAAAATGACGCTTGCTTTATCCTTGCAGAAACGCATTTACAGAACGTTTTTAAGCACGCTGAGGACGTTCAACCCGAAATCCTTATCATTGATTCAATTCAAACTCTTTATTCTTCAGAAATCGAAAGTTCACCAGGAAGCGTTTCTCAAGTGAAAGAATGTACAGCGCAATTGCTTCGGTACGCGAAAACGACTGGAGTTCCTGTTTTCTTGATCGGACATATTACCAAGGAAGGATCTTTGGCGGGACCGAAAGTTTTGGAACACATGGTAGATTGTGTATTGCAATTTGAAGGTGATAGGCAGCATGTATATCGTTTGCTTCGTGCCATAAAAAACCGATTCGGAAGCACGAATGAGCTTGGCATTTATGAAATGGTCGGTGGCGGACTTCGTGAAGTAATTGATCCAACCGATATACTCGTTCATCAAAAAGATTCTGCATTAAGTGGAGTTGCTTTAGCTGCTACGATGGAAGGAATGCGTCCACTTTTGATTGAGGTTCAGGCATTGGTGAGCACAGCGGCATATGGCACTCCGCAACGTTCTTCAACTGGGTTTGACGCCAAACGGCTGAATATGTTGTTGGCGGTTATGGAAAAACGATGTGGCTTCAAATTGGCAGCAAAAGATGTGTTTTTAAATATAACGGGCGGAATAAAAGTCGTTGATCCTGCGATTGATTTGGCGGTTGTCGCGGCCGTACTATCCTCCAATACCGATTTATCATTAGATTCTAAAACTGTCCTTGCCGCAGAGGTTGGTCTATCAGGAGAAATTCGTCCCGTTAATCGAGTAGAACAGCGGATTTCCGAAGCACAGAAATTAGGTTTTGAGCGTAT
>ERZ887849.2262-NODE-2262-length-16246-cov-11.863504_pt1 | contig 16246 bp, 18 predicted proteins | sample MGYA00521267_ERZ887849 | MGnify/ENA primary metagenome ERZ887849 (study PRJEB32303, sample SAMEA104408601) | aquatic metagenome | biome: Brackish water; feature: Pelagic; material: water | place: Baltic Sea | collected 2014-06-06T16:11:00 | depth 2,863 m ... | reverse complement strand
GGGTGGGTCAGTTTTAGATGAAAACTCTGGGTCAGTTTTAAGCGATTCTCAACAGGTTTGGTCTCTTTCGTCACCTTAAGTGCCGACAACTTGCCAATTCCTTTTGCCATAACCTTTTTTACCCATGTTTCTACCCATGTAAGAATACTGGATTTTTATGGATTATGTTAGAATTTATTGGACAACAGAATAGCCTAAACCCCAATAAAGAAGGGTCTCAAGCCGATTAAGATGGATTGAGTTGGACACATCAAATGCGGACACCGCTTCCGCCACCCACTGTATTTAGGCTCTGCCGGCCCCGGCTCTTACGGCTCTACCCCCCCAGCACTCATCAAAAGATAGACGCATTGCGATCAAGCTCGCGCGGCGTTAGTCTGTAGGCTCCTTGTCATAACGGGTCTACCATGCAAACAAGTCTTTTGGTCGGCTGTGGTGCGGGCTTCTCGGGTGATCGAGTCGACGCCGCATTACCAGTGGTTAAAACCCTCATTAAGCGTGGCTTACCTGCAGCGCTTATCTTTGAGAACCTCGCTGAGAGAACACTCGCGACCCAACAGCTCGCCAAACGCAGCAACCCAAAACTGGGCTACGAGCCACTGCTAGAGCTCGAAATCCGTCCGATTTTGGCTGACTGCTTGGCACACAACATCACCATTGTGAGTAATTTTGGGGCGGCCAACCCACGGGCCGCCGCCGAAAAAATATTCGACATCGCTCAATCTCTTGGCTTGCCCCGACCACGCATTGCCGTCGTCAGCGGTGACGATTTGTCAGACGACTTGGGGCAAGATTTGGTCAAAGCCCACATTGGTAATGCCTTCGATGCCGAACGCTTCGTCTGCGCCAATGCTTATCAAGGCGCACGCGCCATTGCCGATGCGATATTGGCCGGTGCGCAGATTGTGGTCACCGGCCGCGTGTCAGACCCATCCTTGGTGCTCGGTCCTGCCATGGCGCACTTCGGTTGGCGCGACGACCAGTGGCCAGAACTAGCCGGCGCAACCATGGCGGGCCACCTACTGGAATGTGGTGCCCAAGTCACCGGTGGCTATTTTGCCGACCCAGGGCGCAAAGACGTCCAAGGCATGGATCAAGTGGGGTTTCCCATCGCAGAAATCATGGCCGATGGCAGTTGCATCGTCACCAAAGCCGACAATACCGGTGGCTTGGTCGATGAGCGTACCGTCAAAGAACAACTGCTTTACGAAGTACACGATCCCGCCGCCTACATCACCCCCGATGTGGTGGCAGACCTGAGTGACTGCGAAGTCACCACGGTGGGTCCAAATGCCATTCGCCTAACCGGTGTTATTGGCCACCCAAGGACCGACACATTAAAGGCCAACGTCTTTTTTGATGGGGGTTGGTTTGGTGAAGGCGAGATCTCCTACTCGGGACCAAACGCCGAGGCGCGCGCGCGACTGGCTTTGGACATCCTGCAAAAGCGACTTTCCGATCAACTAAAGCTGCGCTTTGATTTGATCGGTCTTTCCAGCGTTTTTAACGATGACGGCGGGGCGCGGCTTAGTCGATGGCCACAGGCGCCGCTTGGTACCACTGGCGATGTCCGCTTGCGTGTGGCCGCCCAACACTTAGCACTCGAACCGATTGAACGCCTGCTGCGCGAAGTCACTGCCTTATGGACCTGCGGACCCGCGGGCGGTGGTGGCGTCCGAGTCAACAAGCGCCAGCGACTGTCAACCACCTCGTGCCTGATTGCTCGCGATCGCCTACCAGCCACCTTTGAACTTTTGATTTAAAGACACCACACACATGACAACCACCCTACTCTACGACCTCGCTCACGCGCGCACTGGCGACAAAGGCAACCGCATCAATATCAGCCTCATTGCTTTTCATGCGGCTGACTTTGAACGACTGGTGGCTGCTGTCACCGAACAAACCGTCGCCAAGCACTTCGGCGATCGGCGTCCGAGTTCAGTTAAACGCTACCTCTTGCCCAAACTGCATGCCATGAACTTTGTGATCGATGATGTGCTCGATGGCGGCGTCAACGACTCGTTGAACCTAGACATGCACGGTAAATCTTTGTCCTATCATCTCCTTAGCATGGAAATTTGATCGAATTTAAAAGCAATATTGGAGGATTACCCCGCCGATTAAGGCGTCTTTGCTGTAAACCCTACGTTATTTACAGTATGTTTAGCGTGATAATGAAACACAAAACAGCCAGCGAGACAAAGTAGTGACGCCTTTAATTGACGATTACGGCAGAAAAATCGAGTACGTGCGCATCAGCGTGACCGACAGATGCGACTTGCGTTGCACCTATTGCATGCCTGAAGGATTCAAGGACTACCGCGAACCCGACAACTGGCTCAAATTTGATGAAATCACGCGCTTGGCCAAAGTCATGACCGCAGCCGGCACCCGTCGTATTCGGCTCACGGGCGGCGAGCCTCTGTTGCGTCGTAACCTACCCGACCTGGTGGCTGCCTTGCGCGACCAAACCACCGTTGAAGACATCTCTCTTTCGACCAATGCCACCCGTTTACCGCGCTTTGCCAAAGACCTGAAAGCCGCTGGCTTGGATCGGGTCAATATCAGCTTAGACAGTCTCAACAAAAACAAAGTCAAGGAGATTTGTGGTCGCGATGTACTTGACCAAGTCATTGCTGGCATCGATGCCGCGCTTGAGGCTGACCTCAAACCCGTGAAGTTGAATATGGTAGTGATGCCTGGCATCAACGATGATGAAATCAATGCGATGTATCTCTTCTGTCGGGATCGCGGCTTGACGTTTCGAATGATAGAAACCATGCCCATGGGTCACACCGCCGTTCAAGCTGGGCACCTTTCTCTTCAACCGACCATTGACAAGTTACGCCATGACCATGGCTTGATCCCCTTAATTGGGGAAATGGGCGGCGGTCCTGCTCGATATTGGCAAACACCCGACGGTAAAACCCAAGTCGGTTTCATCACCCCCATCAGCCAGCACTTTTGTGCCACCTGCAACCGCATTCGCTTGGCGGTCGACGGCACAATCTATCTTTGCTTGGGCCAAGAAGAAAAGATTGAGATGCGCGATCTTCTCAGAAACCCAGACTGCACCGATCAAGACATCATGCAAGCCTTAAGCCTAGGCATCCATCTCAAACCCGAACGCCATCATTTCCGAGAAAACCCAGAAAAAATCGTTCGATTCATGTCTCAAACGGGTGGTTAGCCCTATATCCAAATCCTTTTTACTGGATCACAGCCGTATGTCTACACCCCAACCCCCTCGCCCTCCCTTGTTGGCGTTTGACCAAGCGCGCGAGCAGTTGCTATCGATGGCAGCAACCCCCACCCGCGTCGCTCAAGTACCCCTCTTGCAAGCACTTGGACGGGTGCTGGCAGCACCAGTCATCTCACCCATGGATGTGCCAGCCTTTGCCAATAGCGCCATGGACGGCTATGCCGTTTGTCCAATTGACGCGACCCAAAGCCCTTGGCAGCTAACCGTCACGCAGCGAATCGCCGCGGGCAGCACAGGCATCACACTTGAACCCGGCCAAGCCGCTCGAATATTCACCGGCGCCCCCGTGCCGCCAGGTACTTACGCGGTTTTACCGCAAGAAGATGTCATCGCCGAGCAAGACCAAATCACGGTCAGCAAAGCCGTTGATAAAAACCTGTGGGTGCGTGACCGTGGCGAAGACATCGCCAGCGGAACAGTCATCATTGCCGCCGGTAAGCGATTAAAACCCGCTGATTTGGCCTTGGCCGCATCCGTGGGCGTGACCCATGTGGCCGCTTTTGAGCCACTGAAAGTCGCCATTCTTCTGACAGGCGACGAACTGGTTGAACCGGGTACCCCTTTAGAACCCGGTCAAATCTATAACAGCAACCGCTATTGGCTGCAGTCACTGCTGACCCAAATCGGATGCGACGTGATCGATCCCGGCATTGTGCGAGACACAGCCGAACAAACCCGGGCAGCACTCAAACAAAGTAGCGAACAAGCCGATCTCATCATCACCTGTGGCGGTGTGTCGGTCGGCGAAGAAGATCACGTGCGCGCAGCAGTTCAATCAATGGGACGAATTGACCTGTGGCAAATTGCCATGAAGCCTGGTAAGCCTTTGGCTTACGGCAAAGCCAATGGGGCTGACTTCATTGGCTTGCCCGGCAACCCAGTGAGCGCCTTTGTGACCTTTGTCTTGATGGGCCTGCCCTTCTTACAAATTCGCATGGGTTTAATCCCCACACCATTGGCACCACGCGAGATGATGGCTGACTTTGAATGGCCCAAACCAGACCGACGGCGCGAATTCATACGCGTGCGTCAACACCAACGCGCCGATGGTCAGTGGGTGTTAAAACGCTGGCCCAATCAAGGCTCAGGCGTCATGAGCAGCGTCGCTTGGGCCGATGGGTTTGTTGACATTGCGCCTGGCACGGTGATTGAACCGGGCCAGACCGTGCCATACTTAGCGCTTTCTGATTTGCTTGGCTTGGTAGGATGAAAATTCGAATTTTGTACTTTGGCGAGTTACGCGAACAAGTGGGCGTGCACGAAGAGTCTGTTGATCTGGCTGCCGCCACGCGAACCGTGTCAGACCTCATCGTTGAACTCACCGCGCGAGGGTCTGTTTGGGCAAGCGCGTTACAAACCGATCCCTTGCGCATTGCGGTCAATCAAGAAATGGCCAGCTTAGAAGCCGTTTTAAGCCCAAACTGCGAAGTCGCGCTGTTCCGTCCCGTGACAGGTGGCTAAGATGACCACCCACGAAGCGTTTAGCGTTTGCGTTCAAACCGAACCGTTTGACCTTGGCCGCGAGTACAACCAATTTTTAGTGGGTGATCGCTCAGCCGGTGCGGTCGCCTCTTTTGTGGGTCGGGTCAGAGAGACCAACGATAACCAAAACATCAAACAACTTGAGCTCGAACACTACCCCGGCATGACAGAAAAAGTCATGCACGAGGTCTTAATTGATGCCCAGGGACGCTGGCCGCTGCTTGGTGTCCGCGTCATACACCGCGTCGGCGCTCTGTCGCCCGGGGACAACATCGTGTTGGTCTTAACATCAAGTGCACACCGACACGCCGCATTGGACGCCTGCGCCTTCATCATGGACCATTTAAAAACGCGCGCCACTTTCTGGAAAAAAGAACAAACACCCGAAGGACAACGCTGGGTCAAAGGTCGCGATAGCGACCAAGAGGCCCAAGCCCGCTGGCACGCCAAGGATTGAAGACATGACCACAGATCACCTGACCCATTTCGATGCCAGCGGACAAGCTCACATGGTTGATGTCGGACACAAATCATCAACTCACCGACAAGCAATTGCCACCGGTGCCATCCAAGTGAGCCCACTGGCCTTAGAAAAAGTAATCGCAGGCGACAGCAAAAAAGGCGACGTGCTGGGCATTGCGCGCGTGGCCGGCATCATGGCCGCCAAACAAACGGGGCAAATCATCCCGTTGTGCCACCCAATCGGTCTGACCCACGTGGCCATCGACTTCACCATCGATCAAGACAAATCCTTGATTCACTGCCAAGCAACAACTGAAACCGTCGGCCAAACCGGCGTCGAGATGGAAGCCATGACCGCCGTTTCAGCGGCCTTACTGACCATCTACGACATGCTCAAAGCCGTTGACCGGAGCATGGTAATCGCCCCCATACAGTTACAAGAAAAGAAAGGCGGCAAATCTGGGTACTGGATACGCCAATCCTAGAGGCACCGAGATCAGGCCATTGGCGGCGAGTTGCTGCAGCGAACGAAAAACGTCTCAGGCTTTAATCCCAGCTCAGAAGCCATGGCACGCTGTTAATAGCCACTTGTCATCGGGCGCAAGCGCCACTTTGATTTAAAGCCATTTTTTGTGATTCACCGGTCATTTCAACCGGATGCCGACGCCCTCAGTCCAGCGCTCAAGTCCAGACGAATTCATGAATCACTCAAATCACGTAGAATATTGCCTTGGCGCCCGGGTGGTGAAATTGGTAGACACAGGAGACTTAAAATCTCCCGACCCTGATACGGTTGTACCGGTTCGATTCCGGTCCCGGGCACCACATCTTAGTCATTAATTTATAATTATTTTTATGACCCGCCCACTGTGATGCGAAGGTCTCCGTTAAACCTATCAATCACTTAGACATGCGTAGGTTCGGCGAGTAGCTTGACACCAAGCGCTCGCACAACTTTTAAGATCGTGTCATACCGTGGCTTAGCGCCTTCACTGAGCGCTTTGTAGAGACTTTCACGTCCAAGACCGGTATCTCGAGCCAATTGGGTCATCCCGCGAGCTCGGGCTATGTTTCTGACAGCCAACAAAAACATTTCTGGATTTGGATCTTCGAGTGCCATATTCAGGTAATCGGCAATGGTCTCTTCGTCTTCGAGAAACTCTGCTACATCGAACGTTTTGGTTTTAGTGATCATCATCATTCCCCTTTTGGCAAACCACGCGCCAGTTCTAATGCGCGTTTGATGTCTTTCTTTTGAGTGGATTTATTACCACCAGCCAGCAATACATAGACAACCGTTCCGATCCTCGTCTAGTAGATCCTGTAACCAGGCCCCACATGGATCTTCATTTCCGAGACGCCCTCACCAACTGCCTCACATTCACCAAAATTACCAAGGGTGGCTGCGTCAATACGACTGAAGATTCTTGCCTTGGCCACGCGATCCTTTAGACCTCGCAGCCAGTCGTCAAACTCTTTTGTGCTTTGAAAAACATTCATACAAATATTGTATCTGATTGGATACGATATTGGAAATCAAAGATGCGCTTGCGTCAGCCAAACCCGCGAGGCTGACCTACTTGCGGACACTGAGCCTCGCACCCTAAGAGACACGCGCTGGCCGGCCACGCCAACAGACCCCGATGTGACGGCAAAATCAGCACCATGCCAAACACGGGCATACAAGACCAGTCTGACCTGCTTTTCCAGATTACCCCTGTTGCGCCCTGCTGACACCGAAGTGAAATTTTGCATGGGGAAGATTGTTTTTTCCCCAAACTCACGCAAACCCTTTATTCATGCGGCTTTTGCGTCCGGCTCCGGGCGCCACTAGAGTCCAGCTAAAATTAACTCCAAATTATTGATTCTTAACAGTTTTAGCCGATTCTGAGCCACTCCCTTTGGGGAACGACAGAACTACACCACTATCTTTTCCCCGAGCCACGCAGGCATTTAGTATCTTTTGGGGATACGACTGGATGCAAGAGCCGTCGCTCTTGCGACAAGAAGGAAAAAAACATCGGTGGTTGCCGCTGTCATGCGTATTTGCTCACCGGTGATGCTGTCAGACTAACCCTGTTTGCGCCAAATCACCGCAACACCACTTTGTGCATAATAAGGCCATCGGAATCGCACGCAAAACACGGTAAAAGTTATCAGGGCCTTTTTGAGCACCCCCATTACTTTTAGAGCCGACAATGCACCCTCAGGTGCTTTGTCGGTTAAGCGAAACTGGTCTAATCAACGCAGCATATTGGGCATGCTGGGTAACATTCTGATCACGGAGAATCTCCTTCATAAAATTGGCAATACGCACGGTTATGCGCTATATTGCACCAATAGTATGAATTATTGGCTTGACTGATGCCCACATAGGAGGCTGCACCATGGGAACCGTACGCAAAACGATCACCCTGACTGACCAGCAAGACAACTGGGTCAAGGCTCAAATTAATGCTGGACACTACACCAACGACAGCGAGTACATCCGCGACCTTATCCGACGCGAGCAGGAGCGCAGCGCTGAAATCGACGCGATTCGCAGTGCGCTGATCGCCGGAGAAAACAGCGGCGAGCCACGTCGATTCGACGCTGCCGCTTTCAAGCAAAAGATGCTGGCCGCGCATGGCTGAATGTCGCTTAAGCCCGGCGGCAGAGCGTGATCTAGAATCGATCTGGAACTACACGGTTCGGCAATGGGGCGTCGAGCAGGCCGATCGTTACATTGATTTTCTGACATCCGCGTTTGCCGAGTTGGCGGATTCACCCAAGACCGCACCGGCTTGTGATCACATCCGGCCGGGCTATCGGCGCTGGGGCGTCGAACGGCACATGATTTACTTCCGCGTGACCGACTACGGAATTGCTGTGATTCGTATACTGCATCACCGGATGGACGCCCCGCGCCATCTGTGATGTCCGGTTCGAGAAGCATTTCACGTACATCAAAGCGATGTTCACCCACCGAGATTAAGACAAAAGGACCAGGAAATCATGGATGCAGCCATCGAAATAAAGCCTGCTCGCGGTCTGAACACATTTCCGTTGCGCAACCGACACTGCCCCATACGGAACGAAATGCACGGCCTGTAAATGACCGAAATGCATGTAGCTCTACTGGATGAAACCTAAGGTAACCAATATCATTCCGTCAATGGCTTGGTCGACATCGCCGGCAGCCTGATCGAGGACCTCAACGCTAAGCATCATCGATTACCCGAGGCCAGCGGCGCAAAAGCTTTGAAGTTCCTGACGAAAAACTACATTCTGAAGCAAAGCGAACTCTCCGAAACAGTTAAACGCCGTCAAGTGACTGCGGGAACTGAGCAGTGTTCACAGCCCCCCGGCGAACTATTAGGAACTTCCTAAGGGTTGCCACAACCTGAATTTCACCATCAACATACAGAATTTTGAGGTGCTCGTTGATAGTTAGCACCTCGACCTGAAAAATTCAGCCATCAACGCTTGCATAAGCCACAATAAGACCACGGCGAATCGACAATCGACACGGGTGCGAGCACCCTCAAATTAGGATCAACGCCACGCCAAAAAACGGGCTATTCAAGTCAGCGTGGGTTCATAACATCGCCAGCCTTCGTTGCCTTTTTATGGGTTCGTAACGATCACTGTCTTGGCGAAATGAGCATACGCTTCTGTCATCGCTGGCTTTCAAGCGCTGTTTGAAAGAGGCTTACGCCGCTTTCAAACAAAGATGCCAATCAATCAAGTAAGCAGATGATCTGGATTATTTTTTCAAATTAAGATTTGGCATTTTGCTAGCATCGGTGAACTTTTGTCGATAAAGAGCAGCCTCTCTTTTTTGGTCAGCGCTGGCTTTTTCGATCTCGGTTTTAAATCGATCTGATGTCAAATAATCGATGTATTTATCTATCACTGCTGAGACTGGCGCATGCGGCTCAGCCGTCGCGTTGTTGTAATGAGCGTTTGCTGCCTTGGTGATTTGTTCAATGCTCAATGTTCGGTCAATTAAGTCAAATGACAGGTGCAGGCTGTGGTCTGTAACAGTCGTGCATTTGTGGGGCACGCCCGCCTTTAAAAACATAATGTCACCCGGATTTAATTCAAACTGGCCCGCAATGGGGCCCATCATACTGTCTGTTAAAGGTGCATTATTTAGATAGCGGCGCTGCTGTGGCTGGTGAACACGCCAGCGCTTAGTCCCTGCAATTTGAATGACCAGTACGTCGTCACTATCACGGTGGCCGTTGTAAGCCTCATTACCGCTACGTGAGAAAAAAGCCTCACAATTGCTCATTGAGCAAGGCATGGTCTGCTCTAAATTAGTGACCAGATAAGCCAACGCACTATCCATCAAATCTAGCCCTTCAAGCACAACAGCTGCCCGTTTTGCCAAGGCTTGATTCAAAAGATCTTTGTCGAGAAAAAATAGTTTTTTGTCTTGTACCACCTTAAAACCCACGCTTTGACGCAGGTCTAAAATGCGGCCCTCAAGCGTCAATTGCAACCACTCTGGCGTCAGCAATGGATTTGCCAACAGTTCGCGAAGCCGCTCTAAAGAAAAGACTTCGGCAACATCGATCACACCATTTTCTAGTCTCATGAATTCCGCGGATTTCTTTGCATCCAACAAAAACTGAACAATCCTATTTAGCGTTTCTTTATTCACTGGCAACTCCCAATTCGTCAATCTAGCCATGTTACCGCTGTCAGCCTAACAGTCAAAAAAGCTTCTCTTTGTCGCCATCAAAAAAACACAAGCGCTCACTTTTGCAGCAACCGCGCATCATTAACCGATTCAGTTTGGTGACTCTTAAATTAAATAAGAACCCATTTTAGTGGCTATTCATCCGTTTATTTCTGCGGTCAAAGCACCCTCTTAAAAGTGGAGCGTGTTCCACAACTTTACAAACCACAAGGCTTTAAAACCCCACCAAACCAGCCCACGAATCGTTTCAAGTGATTGATAAAGCAAAGAGAAAGTGCGCAGTGAGTGACCATTTCTACGAACCCAGCCAAGGCCACCGTTTGACCCTACGCGACGAAAGCCATCTTGTGCGCCCAACAAAAACTAAGCCGAAAACCAAGCCATTTACACCAAATCGATCACCTTGCGACTATCTTTTTTTTTAGGCAGTCGCTGCGACCCATGGAGAGATTTGTCGAGCAATGACTTTTGCGTTTTGTTGCTCTGCGATCCGCAGGTCATATGCCGCTTGCAGGGCAAGCCACCCTTGGGCGTCGCTACCGAAGTAGCGCTCAAGCCGAAGTGCTGTATCTGCCGAAACGCCTCGCTTGCCATCCACAATTTCACGCAAGCGCGAATAAGGAACATGCAAAGCAATCGACAAAGCACGAACACTGAAACCCATGGGCTTGATGTAGTCCTCAAGTAGAACTTCGCCGGGGTGGACGGGTCGCATTCCATTTTTAAACATCAGGCTGCAATCTCCAATAAGTTTCAATGTGGGTCTTCAATCAGGACATCAAAAGGGCCACTAGGCCCCCACTTAAAAGTTAAGCGCCACTGATCATTGATCCTGACATGCCACGAACCCGCATACTCTTTTAGGTCGTTACCCGGTGGCGCTTTCATAAACATCAAGGTCGGTGCTGCGTCTAGTTGAGCCAACTTTCGTTCAGCCACTTTTTTGATGTTAGCAAAACGCGGACAACGTCCAGTTGTAAAGAGTGCTTGCGTGTCAGCACATGCAAATGATTGAATTGCCATAAATTATATTATCTGTTATCCGTTTAACAGTCAATTATTCCCTGGCGCTTCGGCCTTGAAACTTGCGTCAGACACGTCGCCTTGCTAATCAGTCGTAAAGCGTAAAAGGGCCGCGCTGAAACCCGGCTCCTTAACCATGTCGATAACGTGTGCGCCGTGTCAACAATTCGCTCATCCGATCTCTACTTAGATTCAGCTTGTTAGCACTCACACGATCTACACCTTTGGAATTGAGAGAATGCCACAACATATAAATGAAGGCAGTGGGACAGGGCATTCTTCGCCACTGACATAGCAATGTTGCCAATGACTGGGATTATTTGCGTCGGATTTGATCGCGCATGGTCTGCGGTCCGTTTGACTTGATGTTCCATATTGTCCCAGTTGCGCCCTGCTGACACCGGCGTGAAATCTAAGAGGCAATTGATCTATATGGCCCCTAGGACCACGTCACCCAACCCAACGGTTAAGATAAGCCTAATGCGAACCCGTTTTGGGTTGCAAGGTTTTAAAACCCAAACAAACCCAAGAATCGTTTCAAACGAATGATAAAGACAAGGGATAGTGTGCAATGAGTGACCATTTCTACGAACCCAGCCAAGGCCACCGTTTGGCACACAACCCGTTTAAGGCGATCGTGGCACCACGCCCCATCGGCTGGATCTCAAGCTGCAACGAAAAAGGTGAGCTCAACCTAGCGCCCTATAGTTTTTTCAATGGGCTAACGGACGACCCTCCCATGGTGATGTTCAGCACCAACACCCTGCGTAAAGACAGCGTCAACAACATCGAGCTGACCGGCGAATTTGTGGTGAATTTTGTGGGTAAGCATCAAGCCCAACAAATGAACGAAACCGCTGCCTCAGTGCCCAACGGCGTTAGTGAATTCACCCTAGCAGGCCTTGACCCTGCCCCATCGCGATTGGTCAAACCACCGCGGGTGGCCGACGCCATTGCCTCTATGGAATGCAAACTCTGCCAAGTGTTGCCATTGAAAGATCACAAAGGCCAAGCCGTTCAATCCTGGGTCACCATTGGCGAAGTGGTGGGCATACACATCAACGAACGGTTCATCAAAGACGGGCTGTTTGACATCACAGCCGCACGCGCGCTAGCCCGATGCGGCTATAAAGGTGACTACATCGAAGTTACCGAAGTCTTTGAGATGATTCGCCCTTCTTAAGAAAAAAACCACCCCACTGACCTACCCCACCAAACCCACCGGCACTGCTGCGCCACCAAGGTCTTACTTTTGGGGTGGCGGCAACGGCAGTGCCGTTTTATAGCGAACCTGCTTTAACGCAAAAGCCGAGCGAATTTTCTCGATACCGGGAATTGGGGTCAGCTGCTCTAAAATGAAATGCTCGAGCGCTCCAATGTTGGCCACGGCCACCCGAATAAGGTAGTCACTGTCACCAGTCATCAGGTAACACTCCATGACCTCATCGTGTTCACTGATGCGCTGCTCAAACGCCGCAAGCGCCTCTTTGTTCTGTGACTTCAAACTGATGCTAATAAACACGTTCAAATCCAGCCCAAGCGCGGCAGGACTGGCTAGCGCAACGTAACGGTTGATGACGCCATCGGCTTGTAAAGCCCTGACTCGGTTCAAGCACGGTGACGGACTCAAGTGAACCCGCTTGGCCAACTCAACATTCGACAAACTGCCGTCATTTTGCAGTTCTTGCAAAATCTTCAAATCAATCGCATCTAGATTCATATTGTGCTTTAAAAAAATATAAAAACAAAATTTTATGCTGATTTAATCAATTCAGTAGGATTATTTGATATTTAATTCTGACAGTTTTTGAATAGACTGACATTCATCCATCACGCATCTTAGGCGCCTGTCATGAACGCTCCGATTGATCCCCGCTTGAACCAGTGGTTGTTAAATGATAACGATGCTGACCCTCTCGAAACACAAGAGTGGCGCGATGCCTTATTGGCAACCCTCACTCAAAACGGCCCCCAACGGGCCCGCTACTTGCTAGGCGAACTGGCCCAACTGGCTCAATCGTTACGACTTGACTGGCAACCACCGCTTTGCACGCCCTATATCAACAGCATCGGAATCAATGAGCAACCGCCTTTTACCGGTGATTTGGCCGTTGAGGAGCGGCTTTGCGCCATCATGCGCTGGAATGCCTTAGCGATGGTGGTCCGAGCCAATCAAGCCTATGGTGAGTTGGGTGGCCACATCGCCAGCTACGCCAGCGGCGCCGATTTGTTTGAAACGGGCTTTAACCATTTTTTTCACGCCCGCCAAGGCATTGAGCCTGGCCAACACCGTGGCGACTTGGTGTTTTTACAGCCTCACAGCGCGCCTGGGGTTTACGCCCGAGCCTTTCTTGAGGGCCGCCTGACAGAAGAAGACTTAACCCACTTTCGCCAAGAACTGACCGCGACTAAGCACGGTATCCAAGGACTATCAAGTTACCCTCACCCCATGCTCATGCCTGAGTTCTGGCAGTTTCCAACAGGCTCAATGGGCATCGGTCCGATCAGTTCGATCTATCACGCCCGCTTCATGCGCTATCTCACCCACCGAAATCTGCTGGACTGCAGCGAGCGTAAGGTTTGGGGCATGTTCGGTGATGGCGAAATGGACGAGCCCGAATCCATGAGCGCCTTGACGCTGGCCGCGCGCGAAGGCTTGGATAATTTGGTGTGGGTTGTGAATTGCAACCTGCAACGTCTCGACGGTCCGGTTCGTGGCAACGGGCGCATCATTGATGAATTAGAGCGCCTGTTCAAAGGCGCTGGTTGGAACGTTATCAAATTGGTTTGGGGCAGTGACTGGGATGGCCTGTTTGCACGAGACAGCGAAGGGGCCTTAATCAAAGCATTTGCCAACACTGTTGATGGCCAAATGCAGACTTTTGCCGCCAAAGACGGGGCTTATAACCGGCAACATTTTTTTGGGCAAAATGAGGCCCTAATCAAACTCGCCCAAGGCATGAGCGATGAGCAAATCGACCGATTAAAGCGCGGTGGTCACGACTTGGTCAAAATTCATGCGGCTTTCACGATGGCCGAGCGCCACGTTGGTCAACCGACGGTGATCTTGGCTCAAACCAAAAAAGGCTATGGCATGGGTGCAGCCGGCCAAGGCAAAATGACCACCCATAGCCAAAAGAAACTTAATCGAGACGACCTCATTGCCTTCAGGAATCATTTCAATTTACCGATAACAGACGAACAAGCGGCGTCACTGGATTTTTACAAACCCGCCCCCGAGAGCGCTGAGATGCAATACCTGCATGGCAAACGACAGGCCTTGGGTGGTTACTTACCCGCTCGCCACACCCACTGCGATGTCGTGAATGTACCCTCAATTGACCAATACGGGGCCTTTGCGCTGCAGGCCGACAGCAAAGAAATGAGTACCACCATGGCCTTTGTTCGGTTATTGGGCAATCTTCTCAAGGACAGAACACTCGGGCCGCGCATCGTACCCATCGTGGCCGATGAAGCCCGCACATTCGGCATGGCAAACTTGTTCAAGCAAGTCGGCATCTACTCCAGCTTGGGCCAGCGCTATGCGCCAGAGGATATCGGATCGGTTCTCAGTTACCGAGAGTTGCGTGAAGGCCAAATCTTAGAAGAAGGCATTTCCGAGGCGGGTGCCCTCGCTAGCTGGACTGCCGCCGGCACAAGCTACAGCGTTCACGGCTTGGCCATGTTGCCCTTCTACATCTACTACTCGATGTTCGGGTTTCAGCGGGTCGGTGACCAAATCTGGGCCGCGGCCGATCAATGCACCCGCGGATTTTTGATAGGCGCCACATCAGGACGCACCACCTTGGGCGGCGAAGGCTTGCAGCACCAGGACGGCACCAGCCAGTTGGTGGCGGCAACCATCCCAAACTGCAAAGCCTACGATCCCGCCTTTGCTGGCGAACTTGCAGTCATCATCGATCAAGGCATGCAAGAGATGATGGTCGAGCAAAAGGATGTGTTCTACTACATCACCACCATGAATGAAAACTACCCTCAACCCACAGTTGACTCAGGCCTTAGAGCAGCGATCCTCAAAGGCGGGTACCTCTTTGAACAAATTCCAGGCAAACCCGTGCGCGGCAAGTCAGCCAAAACAAAACCCGTGTGTTTAATGGGTTCGGGTGCATTGTTAAATGAAGCCCTCAAAGCGGGACAGCAATTAAGCGAACAGGGTCACGATGTCAGTATTTTTAGCGTGACCAGCTGGAGCGAGTTAGGGCGCGATCGAAGCGGTTACGTTTCACAACTACTAAACGATCACGCCGGACCCATTGTGGCTGTCAGCGACTACGTTCGAGCGGTGCCAGAAGCCATCCGCCAACACATCCCGAAAGGTCGATCGTTTGTCACGCTAGGCACCGATGGCTTTGGTCGCAGTGACACACGCACTGTCTTGAGAGAGTTTTTTGGTGTCAGCGCCCAACACATTATCGATGCCGCCCAGTCTTGTTCTTGATGCCTGCGTTTTGATGTCAGGGGTTTTAAGACCCCTACTGCTGACGCTTGCCCATAACAACTGGTTTGAGCCCGTTTGGTCAGACCGCATCGGCTCTGAATGGCGACGCAACGCCGCCCGCATTTGGCCCATTCAATTAGAAACCCTAGAGCAGGCTTGGCAAGATATGCAAGCAGCCTTTCCCTTGGCCAACAGTTCAACATGGCCCAATAACCATTTAAGCGCTGACACCGTCGAACCAGCCTTAAGACACAGCGACCACAAAGACTGGCACGTCATCATGGCCGGCATTCAAGCCAAACAGCTCGAACCCGAGCGAGACGTCACGGTAGTGACCTGGAACATCAAAGATTTTCGGCGCAGTGAATTACGTCAACACGGACTGAACCTGATCGATCCCGATCGATTACTCAGTCAATGGTGGGCAACACAGCCCGATGAATTAACCCGTCATCTCAAGGAAGTCATTGAGTCACTGATACGAAGTGGCCGCCGCCAGCCCGAATCCTTTGAAGCATTCTTAAAACGCGAACGTTTGTTCCGACTGGGCAAGCTCCACCAGCGCTCGTTGCATCACTTGGGATAAAGATGAGCCTTGTTGACATCCTCCGCGCCCTGAAGGGTAAGGATTCCTACGGCGCTACGCATGAGAAGCCTCTTGCATAGTCGCTTCGGTGGGTTCCTGCTTCACAGAGGCTGGTTTCGTCGGGGTCTTGCGACCCCGGCCAGAGCCGTCCTCTCCGCAGGCTAACAAGCGCTGTCCGCGCTCTAAAACATTGATCGCTGCGACCACGTCGGCGTTTTCGCCATAGCCACAATCGACGCACAAAAACTCAGCCTGCTTCACCCGGTTTTCTTGGGCGACATG
>ERZ887849.2258-NODE-2258-length-16273-cov-9.240535_pt1 | contig 16273 bp, 12 predicted proteins | sample MGYA00521267_ERZ887849 | MGnify/ENA primary metagenome ERZ887849 (study PRJEB32303, sample SAMEA104408601) | aquatic metagenome | biome: Brackish water; feature: Pelagic; material: water | place: Baltic Sea | collected 2014-06-06T16:11:00 | depth 2,863 m ... | reverse complement strand
CTTCTTAACTCCAACTTCTTATCTTAAAATGTTTACGTGTCCCGTATTCGTTAAGATTTCATCTGTATCGAAATCATGTGCGTAACGAATCGTATAGGTATAAACGCCTTGCGGACAAGGTTTGCCGCCATACGTTCCATCCCAATGGCTTGTGTAGTCCTCTGTTTCAAATACTTTATTTCCCCATCGGTCATAGATTTCCATGTGGAATTTCTTGATTGATTCTCCAGTTACACGGAAATTGTTATTGTGCTCATCTCCATCAGGAGTAAACGCGTTTGGAATGTACAAAGCACCTGGAATAATATTCTTTAGCAAAGAAATCAGCATTTGATCTGAACTCACACAACCATTTATATCCGTCACCATAACCGTGAAGGTCGTCGCGACTGTTGGTGTTGCACTTGTGGTTGCACATGAATCACATCCTAAATCATTACCCGGTGTCCATACATATGTTTGTCCGCCCGTAGCCGAAATTACAGTCGTTGAATCTTCATAAATCATTTGATCTATGCCTGCATCTGCATTTGGCAGTCCGTTTACTACAATTTGAATTGTATCCGCATCACCGCATAATCCAGGAACGGTATAAATAATTTGCCATGTTCCAACACCAGCCGCTGCTGGATTGAATACACCCGAAGTACCATTAACGTCTGTTCCAGTCCATGTTCCACCCGGGATATCAGCAACAATAGGTTGTGTACCCGCATCGATACAGAAAGGTCCGGCAGGGGTAACATTAACTGAAGTTTGAGTAGAAATTTGAATGGTAGCAGAGTCTATATCAGGACAAGCACCATTAGTCGTGTAATAAATAGTATACGTTCCAGCTCCTGATGTAGCCAAGTCTACTTCACCCGTAGCGCCGCCTATTGTGCCTGATGGAACCATCGTAAAAGTTCCGCCTGGATCTCCAGTAACAGCTGGTAACACAGAGTTGCCAGTATTGCAATAATTCGTTGTAGAGTAACTAAAGCTAGCGTCGTCTATTGGCAGTATCGTCAATAAAACCGTATCTGACGCTGAACAAGAACCTGGAATTAGATAAGTAATTATATGACTGCCAACTGGTGCTAAAGATGGATCAAACGTGCCAGCTGGCGAACTCGTAATTCCATTCCCAAACCAATTTCCACCAGCTGTTGCGGCTGATAAAGTTACGGCAGGACTTCCTGTACAAAATGGTCCAGCTTCTGTTATGGTTGCATCAGGCGTCGTAGTGATGGTTACTGTAACTGTTGCTGAGGCTGTCCAACAAATGTTTGTCGCATTATACGTATAAACCCCTCCTAGGTCAACAGATGGATTGAAAGCACCTGTGCCACTTGATAAAGCTGGTGACCAAGTGCCTCCTGCATTAGGAGAACCACCAAGTGCATTAAACAAATTCGTAACTCCCCCTGTTGCACAAACTGTAACGGCACCATCTATTCCGGCATTTGGTGGCGTTCCAACATCCATAATTTCTTGAACGGCGGTTGGTTGAGAGCAAATTCCGTCATCAACTGTCACAAAATATTTCCCAACATCAAGTCCTGTAAATAGACCTGTTGTGTTAGTGGCAACAGTTGCTCCCGTCATTACATTAATCAAGGTAAAAGTAGCAGGCGCTCCATTTGTATTTACGATTACAGTTCCGTTGTTCTGACTGCATGTTTCATCCGTATGCGTAACGGCCGTAATTACTGTAGGACAGCACCCGGATACTTTTTCAACGCTTACTTCATCAATCCAAACATAAAATCCAACTGAACCAGAAGTACTCCACTGTATCATGCTCCCGTTCAACCAATCACCTACATAACCAATGTTCAAATAGGTATAGGCAAAATCAGGAACAATGTGTAATTCAATGTATTGCCATAAAATTCCGTCGATTACTTGTGGATAAGAAGCCCAATTAGGACCTGAAGCACCGTATGTTATACTTTGCGGGGCCGCAGTAGTGGCAGAATTACCAAAATATACTCCCCAGTTGCTCGTTGCCATTGGAAAAGCAGTTTGGTTCTTCTTATTTTGGATGTAGAATGAAACTTTGTAACATGAATCTTTTTCTAAAGGGGATGTCAATAATGTCGAAGCCCACTCACTGTTTCCCCCACTACCGTTTGCTTTATATGCTCCTAAACAACCCAGCCCTGCATAAACAGCGCCGTGTCCCGTATTCCCGTTATTCAATAAAGGCTGCGAGGGGTCTGCACTTGTCAGGTTATTCCCAATCGGATTAGATTGATGGTGATGGTCTGGTGTATTTGCCGCGGTATTCCAATCGAAAAGGGGCGCCATATAGAAACCAGAAGTACCATTCCAGTTTTCAAATCCCGGATCGGGGACGAGGTTTTGACTGTATAAATCTGCACTAAATAATGCAAGGATTGTCAATAAAAGATATTTCATTCGTAAGGTGTTATTTTTAATTGAAAGATAAAATTACAATAAAGGAGTGAATCTATCTTCCGTATACTATATCATTAACGGATACGGAATAAAAAGGTCGCTTTTATTCGCTTATTTTTTTGCTTTTTATTAATTGATGAATACTAACGAAATGAACGATTGTAACAACAAATTTAGGCAGCCAACTGAACGGAAAAAATAACATGGCGAATTCTGAATCTTCGAAAATGATTTTATGGAAGGGAGAGGGAGCCGCAAATATGGAAATAATGATAATCATAATTAGAAGACCCAAACTGATAATATTCCAAAGTAAAATCCACGGTCGTCCTATTTTTGTTTTTGCAAAGCCATAGAAGGCGATAAACGGTAATGTTTTACCCGCAAGTATATCGAAGTTCATTCCTGCAAATGATATAATAACATGAAGCGTTTGGTGAAAAGCGAGCAGGAAAAGGACTATTTCGACAGGGATTCTGACCACATTTAAATAGGTAATCTGCTTTAATGGTAGGCTGTCGATAAAAATTCATCCTGAGCGTGTGAAGAACAAAAGGGCCATAGTTACTAAAGGTGGGAATATCCCGAATGATGTAATTTTAGGAGGAATTGAATTCGAAAAATCAGCATACAGACCTTGAATTGTCAAAATGAATTGGGCGACCATCTAACCCAATAAAACGAACCATATTTTTAAGGAATTTCTTTAGGTTTTTTCTGAAGATGAATTTTTCAGGACCCAATAAAACAGACCAAGCGTAACGAATGTTATAAGAATAAAAAGGATAGAAATATATGCCGATAATTCGGCCATTAATCTAATTTTTCATTTCGAAGCAATTTACCCACCACGTCCAACTCTTTGTAGAACTCTTCACCGAATGCACGTTGAATAGGCTCTTTCAAAAAACGATATACAGGAATATCCAATTTATCACCACAAGCACAAGCGGGTTCACAAACATCCCATTCGCTATAATTCAGCGCCGTCATTTTGTCGAATTTCTTAACTCGAATAGGAAATAAATGACAAGAAATTGGCTTTTTGAAATTGGCCTTTCCTTCTGTATATGCTTTTTCTACTGCACATTTTGCGGTGCCGTCTCCGTCAAAAAAGACGAAAGCACATTCGCCCCCATTGATTAGCGCTGTAACTGGTTCATTGTCCTGGTCGATATAGAAAACACCTGATTTTTCAACTTCCGCAATTCCTTCAGGACGCATATATGGACGGTACTCATCCAAGTCTTGTTCTAATTGATCCACTTCGTCATAGGTCAGCGGCGCGCCAGAATCTCCTTGCACGCAACAAGCACCTTTGCAGGCGGCAAGGTCGCACACAAATTTTCGATCAAACAATTGGGTAGAGACAACTTTGTCTAATATTTCAACTAACATGCAACAAATGTCGTAAAAGTTTGTAATAAGGTTATTATAAATACGATAAGTTCCTGAAAAACATGCATAAGATGCCAATTTAGCTTGAAATAATATTATATATAAGACAATACTATCATTCACATTTACTTTACGTGCTTTTGTTACTTGGAGTCAGCAGCAATATACGCGGCTTCTCAATAGATAACTTTAACGGCAACACGGGCTCTTATATCCAACCTGCATTTATTGCCAATACGATGAATAAATTCGCAATTACTGGTTCGTTGGTGTTTTTTGAACTCTACAACTTATATCGGGACAAATACAAGTGGATTAAGCGTATGATCTTCAATTAAGAGAATTTACGAAGAAGCATGATTTAGAGAGAGATGGAAAGGATAAAGTCGTGATTATTGGTCATACAGATAATGACGGTTCAGCGGATCACAACCTAATTTTGTCTAAAAACGAGCAGAAGTTGTTCGTAGAAAATTCGAAGGTGCTGGTGTAGACTATGATCAGGGGGAAGTTTGCTATTATGGAGAATTGAAACCGATGCTTTCTAACGACAATGTTGAAAACAAAAAATTCAATAGACGAGTTGAGATCCGAGTATATAAAAGGGATTAATACTTGCTTGTTTAGCGAATAAAATGGATGTGTTTGCATAATCGTAAATAATGGATTATATTTGTACTATCAATTTAATAACAATAGAGAAAAGAGGGGACGAGAGTCCCCTCTTTTTATAGCCAAATGATTACAAAGAAAAAAGTAACGGAATTAATAGATGAACGCATCGCAGAGCTGGATAACGGCTTGTTCGTTGTGTCATTGAAAATTACCACGAATAACATCATACACGTTGAAATAGACAAGCATGATGGAAACGTAGCGATTGTTGATTGTATGTCCGTTTCTCGCAATGTGGAGCACAATTTGGATCGCGAAGAGCAAGATTTCGAATTGCATGTTTCATCGGCGGGATTGGACAAACCTTTGCGTGTTTTACCTCAGTTTATTAAAAACATAGGTCGAAATGTAACGGTGAAGTTGAACAACAAGACAGTGGAAGAAGGTGAAATGATTCAGGCCGATAAAGAAGGTTTAACCATTCGCCAAGAGAAACGCGTCAAGATTGAAGGCAAAAAGAAAAAGCAAGATATTGTCGAGGAGAAGTATTTCCCGATGAGTGAGATAAAGGAAACAAAAATTGTAATATCATTTAAATAAGCAAACATGGATAGTTTGGAATTAGTTGACTCGTTTTCGGAGTTTAAGGAGTTAAAAAACATAGACAAGCAAACAATGCAGAGCGTTCTAGAGGACGTTTTTCGTGCAATGTTGAAGAAAAAATTCAACACAGATGAGCACATCGATATCGTTGTAAACATTGATAAAGGTGATGTTCAGATTTTCTTGAACAAAGAAATCGTTGATGATGGAGAAGTAGAAGATCCGAATACGGAAATCGCTTACTCTGATGCTATTAAAGTGGAGCCAGATTTCGAAATTGGGGAAGAAGTAACAGAAGAATTTAAATTCGGTGATTTTGGGCGTCGTAACGTTCTTTCTTTGCGTCAAAACTTGATTTCTCGCATCATGGAGTTGGAGAAAGACAACTTGTATAAATTGTACAAAGAGCGTATCGGTGAAATCGTTACGGGGGAAGTATACCAAGTTTGGAAGAAAGAGATTTTGATTTTGGATGACGAAGGAAACGAATTGTTGTTGCCGAAATCGGAGCAAATACCTTCAGATTATTTCAAAAAAGGAGAATCAGTTCGGACAGTTGTTGCGAAAGTCGACATGCGAAACAGCAGTCCAGTGATTATTCTTTCTCGCACAGCGCCAGAATTTTTGGAGCGTTTGTTCGAATTGGAAGTTCCTGAAGTATTTGACGGTTTGATTACTATCAAGAAAATTGTTCGTGAGCCAGGAGAAAGAGCGAAAGTTGCCGTAGAATCATACGATGACAGAGTTGATCCAGTTGGAGCATGCGTTGGAATGAAAGGTTCTCGTATTCACGGAATCGTCCGTGAGTTGAAAAACGAAAACATCGACGTTATCAATTACACGGCAAATCCTCAATTGTTGATCGCAAGAGCCTTGTCTCCAGCAAAAATAACGTCTATCGAAATTTCGGAAGAAGAAGGAAGAGCAAAAGTATTCTTGAAGCCAGACCAAGTTTCATTGGCAATTGGTCGTGGTGGACACAACATTAAATTGGCCGGAAAACTTTGCGGATACGAATTAGACGTCTACAGAGATGGTGAAGTAGATATCGAAGATGTGGATTTGGAAGAATTCTCTGATGAAATCGATAGCTGGATCATCGACGAATTGAAAGCAATTGGATGTGATACAGCGAAAGCAGTATTGGAAATTTCAGTTGAAGATGTCGTGAAACGAACAGATTTAGAGCAAGAAACAGTGGAAGAAGTAATGAAAATTCTTCGTTCAGAGTTCGAATAATAAGAATTGAATATTTGGAATTCCCATCTGGTTCTAATGAAAAAAAAGCCAAGGGAGTTTCCATTTTACTTTTCATTTTGGGAAGCCAATCAGCGAAAACATTGAGTTTTTAAAGAATGGAAATCCTGAAAAGAAAAAAAAGATAGTATTTTTAGGTCTGAATGAAAGACAAAAAGGGTTTCGCGACTTTGACTTTTTTCAATCATTCAAGATGTAGGATAGATTGTTTACGATTTTAAGTAATAAAACTTACATTTGTATCCGAAAATTTAGGGTTTTCAAAAATAAAAAAGAGCGCAGAATTATTTATGGCGGTAAGACCAACAAGATTAGGAAAAGCAGCAGGTGAACTCAATGTAGGGATCCAGAATTTAGTGGAGTATTTGGAATCCAATGGAATCAATATTGATTCTAATCCAAATACCAAATTAGCACCAGATCATTTCGAGATGCTATGTACAGAATTTGCTGCAGATTCAGCTTTGAAAGAAAAAACAAAGCAAGTAATTCCAACGCGTGAAAAAAAAGAAACGGTTTCTCTTCGAGATCAACGTGCCGAGGCTGAACCTGCTCCAGTAGAAAAGGAAACGGAACCTTTAAAGGCTCCAGAACCAGAACCAGAACCAGAACCAGTTGTTGTGCCTGAACCTGTCGTTGAAGAAAAAAAAGAAGAGGTTGTTGCTGAGACTCTAAAGGAGGAACCAAAGGTTGAATCGACATCTGACGTCAAAGTTTTAGGTAAAATTGACCTAGATAGCATCAATGCTAAGACCCGTCCTAGTAAGAAATCAAAGGAAGACAAAGAGGTTGAAAAAACAGCATCTGCAGAAGCATCTAAGAAAATTATTGAAGCCAACAAGCTGAAGATTGCTGAAAAACCAAAAGTAGAAGAGAAACCCGAAGAAGCAGCAAAACCAATTGAAACTATTCGTGCATCAGCAAAATCGGTTTCTGGACCTAAAGTAGTTGGAAAGATAGTATTGCCTGTTGCTCCACCAAAGACGAGTAGCAGATCGAATGATAACGCAGATCGAAAGAAAAGAAAGCGTATCAAAAAAGTGGATACAGCGAAAAGTGGAGGTGGTGGTGTCGGAAGACCCCAAACTGGAAACAATCGCTTCAATAAAGAGCGTACGCCCAAAGCAGAGATCACAGAAAAAGATATCCAAAAAGAAATCAAGGATACCTTGGCAAGACTTTCGAATAAAGGAGGTAAGTCAAAAGCATCAAAAAACCGTCGTTCCAAACGTGAAGTAAACGCTCAGAAGCGTGAAATGGAGGAAATGGAACAACAAGCACAAGAAAGATTCTTGAAGCTGACGGAATTCGTAACTGTTTCGGAATTGGCCTCTATGATGGGTGTTCAGTCCACCCAAGTTATTTCAGCTTGTATGTCTTTAGGAATTTTTGCTTCCATCAACCAAAGATTGGATGCGGAAACAATTCAAATCGTTGCCGAAGAATTTGGTTACCAAACAGAATTCGTTTCTGCTGAAGTACAAGAGTCTATTCCTGTAGTGGAAGATAAACCAGAAGATTTACTTCCTCGTTCTCCAATTATTACGGTTATGGGTCACGTCGATCATGGTAAAACATCATTGTTGGATAGAATTCGAAACGAAAACGTTACTGAAGGTGAAGCCGGAGGGATTACGCAGCATATTGGGGCTTATTCTGTAGAGTTGAAGAACGGGCGTAAGTTGACTTTCTTAGATACACCAGGTCACGAAGCCTTTACAGCCATGCGTGCTCGTGGGGCACAAGTAACGGATGTTGCCGTTATTATAGTTGCAGCGGATGATGATGTGATGCCACAAACGAAAGAGGCTATTTCTCACGCTCAAGCTGCAGATGTACCAATGGTATTTGCGATTAATAAAATCGATAAGCCGGGGGCAAATCCAGATAAAGTGAAGGAACAATTGTCTAACATGAATATTTTGGTGGAAGATTGGGGTGGGAAATTCCAATGCCAAGAGATTTCAGCGAAACAAGGACTAAACATCGAAGAATTACTTGAAAAAATATTACTTGAAGCAGATTTATTGGACTTGAAAGCAAATCCAAACAAAAATGCCTTGGGTACAGTTATCGAATCATCGCTTGATAAGGGAAAAGGTTATGTGACTAGCATGTTGGTTGAATCTGGAACTTTGAAGATTGGAGATATTATGTTGGTAGGTAGAAATCATGGTCGTGTTCGTGCAATGCATGATGAACATGGTGCAAGCCTCACTGAGGCGGGACCTTCGACACCTGTTTCTATTCTTGGAATCAACGGAGCACCTAGTGCCGGAGATAAGTTTTATGTGATGGAAGATGAGCGTGAATCACGGTCAATTGCTACCAAAAGAGAACAATTATACCGTGAGCAAGGACTTCGTACTACGAAACACATTACTTTGGATGAGATCGGTCGTCGATTGGCGATTGGCGACTTTAAAGAGTTGAATTTGATTGTTAAAGGGGATGTTGATGGATCTATCGAAGCCTTGGCAGATGCCTTGTTGAACTTATCGACTGAGCAAATTGCCGTTCGTATCGTGCACAAAGGCGTAGGAGCAATTTCCGAAGCAGATGTGAATTTAGCTTCTGCTTCAGATGCAATTATAATTGGTTTCCAAGTGAGACCAACTTTAGGAGCAAGAAAATTAGCGGATCAAGAAGAAATTGATGTTCGTTTGTACTCTATTATCTACAAAGCGATAGACGAAATCAAAGCTGCAATGGAAGGAATGCTTTCTCCAGATATCGAAGAGAAAGTTCTAGGTTCAGCAGAAATTCGCGAAACGTTCGATATTTCGAAAGTGGGAACAATTGCAGGAGTCTTTGTATTGGACGGAATAATCAAACGGTCTTCCAAAATACGTGTTATTCGTGATGGAATTGTGGTTCACACGGGCGTATTAGGTTCATTGAAACGATTCAAAGATGACGTAAAAGAAATCAAAAACAACTACGAAGGGGGGTTAAACATCGACAAATTCAACGATATCAAAGTTAGTGATATTGTAGAAGCCTTCGAAGAAGTTGAGGTGGCTAGGAAGTTATAAAAAAAAATATAATATAAAAAGAAGGGGCGTATTTCAATACGCCCCTTCTTTTTATGTCAATTTTATGCATTTTTCTCATATCACCTCATGCCTAAATAGTAGTCTCGCACCGTATTTTTCCCTAACTTTGTAAAAAACTTTAGCTATGATGATTTTAGGAATATTTGGTCCTTGGCAAGTTATTGCAATTTTGGTTGTATTGTTACTACTTTTTGGTGGTAAGAAAATCCCTGAATTGATGAAAGGACTTGGGAAAGGTATGAAAGATTTCAAGGAGGCATCCAAAGGTGATGAATCGAAAGAAGAAGAAGAAGTCAAGTAATCTTTTATGATGGATTTACGCACTTTTGCTGATGTAAAAGCGAAATTAACGAACGGGTCTTCCCTTGTCGATATAGTACAGGTATATCTTGGGAAAATTCAAGAAAACCAGGATTTGAATGCCTTTTTAGAGGTATTCGAAACATCTGCATTAGAGCAAGCTAAACGAATAGATCAAAAAAGAGCAGAAGGAAAAGCAGGTCGATTGACGGGAATGGTCATCGGGTTGAAAGACAATATTTGCTTCAAAGACCACAAAATTTCTGCATCTTCAAAAATACTAGAAGGATTCACATCACTCTATTCTGCAACTGCAGTTGAGAGATTGTTGGCGGAAGATGCAATTATTATCGGTCGTCTTAACTGCGATGAATTTGCAATGGGTTCATCGAACGAAAACTCGGCTTTCGGCCCTGTGAAGAATCCATTAAACAAAGATTTGGTTCCTGGCGGTTCATCTGGCGGTTCAGCTGCGGCTGTTGCTTCAGGAATGTGCACAGCAGCGCTTGGAAGTGATACAGGAGGCTCCATTCGTCAACCAGCATCTTTTACCGGGACCTTTGGCTCAAAACCAACCTATGGTCGAATTAGCAGATACGGACTTATCGCCTATGCTTCTTCCTTTGATCAGATTGGGCCCTTTACCAACTCACTTGAAGATAATGCTTTGCTGATGGAAATAATGGCTGGAAAAGATGAGATGGATAGCACTTCATCTTCTAAACCAGTTGACGATTATTCATCACTTGTTCCAGCAGGGAAAAATACGATCGCGGTAATAGAAGATTGTTTAAATCATACAGGCATAGCTGCCGATGTAAAAGCAAAAATGGATGAGACGATCGAAGCTTTGAAAGAGGCTGGTCATACAATTAAAATGGTGCGTTTCCCTTATCTAGACTATATGGTGCCAGCGTACTACGTTTTGACAACTGCAGAGGCTTCGTCCAACTTATCACGATTCGACGGGGTGCATTTCGGACATAGAAGTTTGGAAGCGCAAGGCGTAGAGCAAACTTATAAAAAATCAAGATCTGAAGGTTTTGGACCGGAAGTTCAACGTAGAATCATGGCTGGCACTTTTGTGCTTTCGCAAGGATATTACGATGCGTATTATACAAAAGCTCAAAAAGTAAGAGCGGTTTTGAAAAATAAAACGGACGAAATTTTAAAATCGGCTGATTTCATTTTGATGCCAACCACGCCATCTTCAGCTTTTGCGATTGGAGGTGTGAGCGATCCCATTCAAATGTATTTGCAAGATATTTTCACTGTTCACGCAAACTTAACTGGAAATCCGGCTATCTCATTACCCATTGGTAAGGATAAAAAAGGGCTTCCTTTTGGGGTTCAAATAATGGCCAGAAATTTCGAAGAAAAGGCAATGTTTAACTTTTCTCAATCCATTTTAGAGTTACGAGCTAATTCCATTCAACCGTTATCTAAAAACAATTAAATGAAGTTTTTCCTATCCATTTTTCTCTTAGGCCTTGCACAAAATTTTTCAGCTCAACACACTGATCCTGAATCCGAAAGGTTTTTAACGATGGTGGAACAAAGCTTAAATGCTTTTTACGGAGATTATGCCAATTCGACGGATTACGATTCAGTAATGCAAGCTTTAAACTATGAAGCAAATGAAATACCTTCGTTTTCGGATGAAGTGTACTGTATGCGTTTGGCTAAGATGGACAACATGAGTCCTTTTGAGTTTCAATGCAATGAACCGTCGTTGGCAAGTGTTAAGTTTTTTGTTGAACAAAGACGAAATTTTGCTCGAATTGTTTTGGGGCGTAGTGCTTTGTATTTCGATTTGTTTGAAGCAACATTAGACAAATATGAAATGCCTTTGGAATTGAAATACCTTGCTGTCATCGAAAGTGGTTTACGCCCCCAAGTGCGCTCTCACGCAGGGGCAATGGGGCTTTGGCAGTTCATGTACGGAACAGGGAAGTATTTCGGATTACAAGAAAACACTTATATTGATGAAAGAATGGATCCTGTTTTGGCCACGGATGCAGCATGTCGATATTTGAAGAAACTATTTGGGATTTATGATGATTGGTACATGGCGTTGGCGGCTTATAATGCGGGACCTGGGAATATAAACAAAGCAATTCGACGTTCAGGAGGAAAAACGACTTATTGGGGAATTCGTCCATTTTTACCGAGAGAAACGCAAGGTTATGTGCCTAATTTCATCGGTGCAGCATATTTGTTGACGTATCACAAAGAACACAACATCATTCCCGCTCCAGCTAAAATTCATCATGCACAACTGGATACGATTTGTATGAAAGGGGGCGTTTCAATGCAGAAAATTTCAGATTTAATTGGTTGGGATGTTGCGGATATTAAAGCCTTGAATCCAATTTATAAACGAGATTTTATTCCTGAAACCTCCCCGCGTCAGTGTATTTCTGGACCGCTAGAAGTTATTGGTTTATTGGTTACAAGAGAAAACGAATTATATGCTGTGCCAATTACGATTATCGACACGAACGAAATTCTTGCAGAAATGGAGAAGAATAAAGGGGAAGATGATGAAGTTGGAAAAATAATTTTGGTTGAACCAAGTAAACAAGTGAAAACTCATACGCACGTCGTAACTCGAGGGGAATCATTAGGGTCTATATCGCGGGAGTATGGTGTAACTGTCGAAGATATTCGATCTTGGAATGCCTTATCTTCTACTAAGATATTTGTTGGGCAAAAGCTTAAAATCGGTGGTGAGAAAAAAGAATATAAAGCAGAACCTGTCGTTAGATATTATAGGGTTAGAAGTGGGGATAATTTTTCCTTTATCGCCAAACGTCACGGTCTAACGCCAACCCAATTGAAAAAGTTAAATTCCGGCATCAATATTGACAAATTAAAAGTGGGTCAAAAAATTCGTGTAAAATGATGAACATGAAGTTTTTATTGTATTGTGCAGTTGCAGCGCTTGGCTTGTCTTCATGTAACTTTGATAAGAAAAGCTTTAAGTCCACAGGCATTGCCGTTACTGGGAAAATAGGTGAGATTTTAGTCGTTTGTGATCAAGATATATGGGATTCAAGATTCAAAGAATGTTTGGATACAAATTTGACGCAATTCATCATGCCCTATTTCCCTGATGTGGCCACATTCGAGTTAATTCATAAAACACCCAGTCATTTCACACAGGGAGTTAAACGTTACCGAAATACGATGTTCATTAATATTGATCCTGCGTTGAAAGGCGATATAGGTAAGATTGAAAAAAGAGTAGGTGTTTGGGCTGCAGATCAATTGGTTATAGATATCACGGCCAGAGATTTTGAACAATTGGAAAAAACATGTTCTGCCGGATTAAAGTCTGTTCACCAAGAGTTTGACACCTATGAATGGAAACGAATTAAAAAATATTATGCTGAATCAGAAAATCGCTATATCACTGATAAAGTCATAGAAAACTTCGGAATCGATTTTGAATTACCTGATGGCGCAAGATTAGTGACCACCAGAGCCAATTTTTATAGAATTGAGTTTCCAAGTGCAGCAAGACCTATAGAGTTTGTTGGTGCAGGGACACAAGACCCTGGAACAATTACCTCGGGGATCTTGGTATATCAATATGATTATAAAGATTCATCTCAATTTAGCTTAGAGAAACTTCTACGCGATCGGGATACCATGCTGCGTTACAACGTGCCGTCTGATTATGAAGGAATGTACATGGGCACCCAATACAATAAGATAGTTTACCCAGAAATAGATCCCACAACGAATGAAGATGGAACATTGTCAGTCGTAGAAATGAAAGGTATGTTTGTCTTTGTTGGCCTGGGTAAACACGGAACCGGTGGAGCCTTTTGGGCATATCATTTTATTCATTCTAAATCGCAAAAAATGATTTGTGTGAGTGGATATGTCGATGCACCGAGCACTGCTTCTTGGACACAGCCGCTTCGTGAAGTTCAGGCTATTCTCAAAAGTGTTGTAATAAAATAAAATCATGAAACTCTCGGCGGTCATTATTACCTACAATGAAGAGAGGAATATCGAACGTTGTTTGACCTCACTTCAGGACGTAGCCGACGAAATAGTCGTTATCGATTCGTTTTCAAAGGACAGAACAGAGGAAATTTGCAAATCATTTGGCGTAACCTTTATTCAAAACCCTTTTGAAGGACATATTCAACAAAAAAACTTTGCTATACAATCTGCTACCAATGATTGGATATTGTCACTCGACGCTGATGAGGCACTTACACCAGAACTTCAAGAAAACATAGTTAAAGTTAAAGAAAATCAAGACTTTAATGGATATAAAATGAATCGCCTTACCAATTATTGTGGACATTGGGTGAAGTATTGCGGATGGTATCCGGATACAAAAACGAGATTCATCAATCGAAATTTCGGAAAGTGGGAGGGAGTCAATCCTCATGATCGATTGGATTTGAAAAAAGGAGAAAGTGTAGGTTTTTTGAAAGGTGATATTTTGCATTATTCGTATTATACACAAGAAGATCATTTGAAGCAAATAGAGTATTTTGGAGATATTGCTGCGAAAGAATTATTTCAATCAGGAGGAAAATCTAATTGGTTTAAAATCAGCATAAAAACTACAGCTCAGTTCATCAAAAGCTTTATATTAAAAAAGGGGATTTTAGATGGCAAAACAGGCTTTACAATATCGCGATTGAGTGCATATGCGACCTATCGCAAATATTATAAATTATTCAAATTGCAGAAAAGTTGAAAAGAATACTCATTTCTAGAACAGACAGTATCGGGGATGTGACTTTGACATTACCACTTTGTGTTGCCTTGAAAAAAAAGTATCCTGAATTACACATTACCTTTTTAGCGGCCAGGTATACGATTTCCGTTATCGAATCCTGCACTTCTATTGATGAGATAATCGATTATAACGATTTACTCGATCAATCTAAACTAGGTCAGATAAACCAATTGAAAGAAGGAAAATTTGACGCAATTGTACATGTTTTCCCTAACAAGGAAGTCGCAGTTTTAGCAAAGGCAGCAAAAATTCCGCAAAGAATAGGAACGTCTCATCGTGGATTTCACCTATTGACTTGTAACCAACGTATTAATTTCACGAGAAAGAAATCTGAATTTCACGAAGCACAATTAAATTTTCATTTACTACGAAATATAGGATGGAAGGAATTACCAACTTGGGCAGATTTGACTGATGATCTTTCTTATTTTAAGGTAAAAACGGTTGTCGACTTAGACATTCTTAAAACTGAAAAACCCAAAGTAATTCTCCATACAAAATCACAGGGAAGTGCTGTTGAATGGCCGATAGAGAAATATATTGAATTGTCTGATCGCCTTATTAAATCAGGTTGTCGTGTGTTTTTTACAGGAACTGAAAAGGAAGGATTGATTATTCGACCTGATGTTGAATTTACAGAAGACCGAATTGATACAACGGGTCAGTTTTCTTTATCTGAATTGGTTTCCTTTATCGACCATTCAGATATGTTAGTCGCTTGTTCTACCGGACCTTTGCATCTTTCCGGAATCCTGAACAAAAACTGCATCGGTCTTTTTACGCCAAAGCATCCTATGCATCCTGGTAGGTGGAGACCGCTTGGTAGAAACAGCAAAACAATTACTTCTGCCGAAAAATGTCCGTGCAAGAGTAAAGAAAAATGTACCTGCATAGAGGACATTGCAGTAGAACAAGTGTATCACGAAATTCAAGCAAAATTAAAGCTTTAGCCTTTCTTGTTTACAGCAACATCTGGGTGAGTTTATGCGCTGCTATTTTTTCATTTGGTTTTTCGATTCAATACAGAACGGAGCCAATTCCATTTTTCATCTTTTTTTCTACTTTGTTCGTTTATACAGGACAACGGCTGTACAAAATTTGGTTCAATCAAATTCATAAGGAAACGCCAAGAGTTGTTTGGATGAAAGAGAATCTAAATCTTTCAAAAGCCATTTTAATTTTAGCAGGAATTGGGTTAATTATCTCCGGTTTTCAGCTTTTTAATGTAGCGCATATTTTCATTGCTAACTTCAGCGTGAACACTTTTTTGTTTCGTGGAATAATACTCGTATTTTCTGCTTTCATTAGCGTTTTGTATGTCGTTCGCATTCGAAAGAGAAACCTAAGGGAATTGCCTTTCATCAAGATTTTTTTGGTAGTTGGCGTTTACGTTTTACTTTGTTGTGTTTTACCATTTTCGTCTTTTGATGATGTGAGGTGGACATCAAGCGATGGACATTTTCTTTTCGAATTAGGCATGTTTGTGAGCGTTTTATTTGTTTTCGGAATTGCTTTACTTTTTGATACATCGGATATTGAAGTGGATCCACCTGATCAAAAAACGATTCCCCAATTAATAGGCGTTTCACGAAGTATTTATTTATCTGCTGGATTAATATTGCCACAAGTAGTAATGATGCTTTTTACCCACCGCGATAATACATTCAATGTTTCGATTCTTGTGATTTTTATGCTCTTTTATATTGGGTTTTGGACATACAAGAAAACACCAATGTATATCAACTTCTGTGGAGAAGCAATGTTAGCATTTGTCGGATTGTTTAATTGGTTTGTTTTATAGAGTTAGGCGAATAGAGCCTTCACCACTTCTTCCATTTTCGTGTTCAGCTTGTCAAAGTCACGATTTAGCCAC
>ERZ887849.2257-NODE-2257-length-16292-cov-6.789555_pt1 | contig 16292 bp, 9 predicted proteins | sample MGYA00521267_ERZ887849 | MGnify/ENA primary metagenome ERZ887849 (study PRJEB32303, sample SAMEA104408601) | aquatic metagenome | biome: Brackish water; feature: Pelagic; material: water | place: Baltic Sea | collected 2014-06-06T16:11:00 | depth 2,863 m ... | reverse complement strand
GGCAATGAGGCCGAGATTGAGACTGATGCCGGCCCACAGCAGTGTTCGATTTGGCTGTCCACGGCCATGCGCCAGATATAGCGCACGACCGAGTGTATGGTTGGCAATAACCGAACCTGCCAACAACAAAACATACACCGGGTTCCACCATCCATAGAACACCACCGACATTGCCAACAACCACAACAGTGCCAGCTTGGGTCGTCGGCGCGCAGCCAACCACGCGAAGCCAGCCACGGCGAGTGGCAGAAATACAAATAGGAATGTGTAAGAATTGAACAGCATTCGCGTCCCCTGCTTCGCGCGTACGCTCGTTCTTGAAGGTGCCGGACGCCCGGGACAAGCGAAAAGTCAGTAAAGCCGAAACAGCTTAATGGCGCACGAATTGAATGCCAAAGTACAGCGCCGCCGACAATAGCGCCGACGCCGGCACCGTGACCACCCACGCCGCCGCAATCGACAGCACGTATTGTCTGCGCACCAATTTCCGCTTGCGGTGTTTACGCCAGGACTTGAACAACTTGCCTTCGTCGATCACCGAAGGTGCGTCTTTGTCGGCAGCCACACGCTCGGGAATGCCGCCGCCCCGGTTGGTGATCGCTTCACGGACAAAGCCGACCCCGAACACGGCACCCACCGCAATGTGTGTCGAACTGACCGGCAAGCCTAAGCCGGATGCGATGATCACCGTGATTGAGGCCGACAGCGCCACGCAAAATGCCCGCACGTGGTCGAGCTTGGTGATCTTTTCGCCGACCAACCGGATAATCTTCGGCCCAAACAGAATGAGGCCTAAGGAGATACCCAGCGCACCGATTACCAGAACCCAAAACGGCAGCGTCGTCTTTGCCGAAACCATACCGTCGTTGACCGCATTGACGATGGCGGCAAGTGGCCCTACGGCGTTGGCAACATCGTTGGAGCCGTGCGCAAACGACAGCAGTGCTGCCGAACAGATCAACGGCACCGTAAACAGCTTGCTGACGGATTTGCGTTTGTTTTCCATCATCAATGCCGCCCGCGCGACACGACTGCGCACCCAAAAATACGTCAAAAATGCAATCGATACCGAGACCGCAGCGATCATTGCCATGTCCGGCTTCCAAATACGCTTCAGGCCTTTGACCATCAAATACGCGGAAAATGCCGTCGCCATAATCGCCACCAAAATCGGCACCCAACGCTTCGCAGCGCTGATCTTGTCGGCTTTGAACAACACGGTGACTTTGATGAACGTCAAGAATGCCGCTGCCACGACGCCACCCAGCAACGGTGAAATGACCCAGCTTGCGGCAATCGCCCCCATCACCGGCCAATCGACCGCACCGAAACCAGCCGCTGCGATGCCCGCGCCCATCACGCCGCCCACGATACTGTGTGTGGTCGACACCGGGGCGCCGATCCAGGTCGCCAAGTTGACCCAAAGTGCCGCGGACATTAGCGCCGCCATCATCGCCCAAATAAATGTGTCTGCGTCGGCGATGGACTCCGGCGAGACGATTCCTTTTGAAATCGTGCTCACGACTTCGCCGCCGGCGACGATGGCACCCAACGCCTCGAAGATCGCAGCGATTAACAGCGCGCCGACCATGGTCAGGGCTTTGGAGCCGACCGCCGGGCCGACGTTGTTGGCAACATCATTGGCGCCGATGTTCATCGCCATATAGCCGCCGATGACGGCGGCGGCGATCAAGATCAAGCTGCCGTCGCCGTCGCTTTTCAGATACGCGAACAGCCATACGCCCAACAAAAACAACAGGCCAAAGCCCAAGCTATAAATATTGCGCCCGGCCTCATGGGTGGCCCGCTGAAGCTGACCGATTCGCTTCAAGTCTTTATCAACGGTTTGGGATTTGAAAAGCGCCTTAGAGGCGCTGTTTTTATCGAATTCGTTCATGCGCCGGTTTGCAGCCTTTAGTCGAAAAATGCACGGTGCCGGCGATTTTGCGGCGTATGCGTTGAGATCTTTAGTGTCACACAAATGTCATATAATTAATAAAATAAAAAGAACCTTTCGGCTCTAATGGTGATGCAGCGAAGGTCATAAAATCCTGGGAAAAGCGATTGTCGCCATGGGAAACGTTCAAAAAATTGCACAGTCCGCGGTTCTTGCATACCGCATCGACGAAGACGCACCAAAGGTCTTGCTGATCACCTCGCGCCGTTCGCAGCGCTGGGTCTTGCCGAGGGGTCATATCGAAGCAGGTCAGACCAGTCGCGACGCGGCGCGGGCCGAAGCTTTTGAAGAAGCCGGCGTCGGCGGGCGTATCGCCGAAACCAAGATCGGCACATATTCTTATACAAAGACCGATATGATCGGGAATCCGTCTTATAAAGTGAAGGTATACCCGATGGAGGTCGCGAGCCTTGCCGACACGTGGCCTGAGCAAGACGAACGCCGCCGCCGATGGATGGACTTTCCGTCTGCCGCCGAAGCGGTCGTTGAGCCCGAGCTAAAACGCCTGCTCCACGATTTCGGCGAAATGTTGGCGACACTCCGGGTCGGCCAAGCTTAAGCTTTTTTAGATTGCGCACCCGCCAAATCGGCGAGGATCGGACAGTCCGGTCGGGAATCCCCATGGCATGCGTCCACTAAATCCGCCAGCGTTGCCCGCAGTTCGTGCAGCTCGCTTAACCGTGCATCAATTTCTGCCAAATGCTGCTGTGCCAAGGTGCGCACGTCTTTGCTCGCCCGCTGCTTGTCTTCATAAAGCGACAGCAACTGACGACAGTCATCAATCGAAAACCCCAACTGTCTGGCACGCTTTAGAAACGCCAATTTCTGCACGGCGCGGTCATTGTAATCGCGGTATCCGTTGGCGCGACGATCCGGGGTCACTAAGCCGATCTCGTCATAATATCGAATGGTCTTAGCGGGTAGGCCACTGGCCGCCGCAGCACTTTGCACGTTCATGCGTTTATCCCTTTCGGCGTCCAGCCGCGCAACAGCAGCGAATTCGTCACCACGGTGACCGAACTCAGTGCCATCGCTAAACCCGCCACCTCGGGACTGAGATAGCCCAGCGCCGCCAACGGCAAGCCGACCACATTAAAGATAAACGCCCAAAACAAATTCCAACGAATTCGGTTCCAAGTTGCGCGCGCCGCATCAATCGCACCTGCCACCAAGCGCGGGTCCGGACGCATCAGAGTGATGCCCGCACTTTCCATCGCAACGTCGGTGCCGGACCCCATGGCGATGCCGACGTCCGCTGCCGCCAATGCGGGCGCATCGTTGATGCCATCCCCGACCATCGCAACGATCCGACCTGCGCCTTGAAGTTCATGAATCGCGTCGACCTTTGCATCCGGGGTTAACTCGGCCCGCACATCGGCAAGCCCGGCCTCAGCGGCAATTGCCTTTGCCGCATCGGCGCCATCACCACTCAGCATTACCGTTTGAATATCACGCTCGGCCAGCATCCGCATCGCCGACGGCGTCTCGGGCCGGATCGTATCGGCCAAGCCGATGACGCCGGATATCACATGGTTGATCGCAACCAACACCGCCGTGCGCCCCAGCATTTCAATCCGCACCAAGTCGCTTTCGATCTTTGTATCAATATCAATGTCGGCAGCCTGCATCATGGCTCGATTGCCGATCAGCACGCGGGCACCGTCAACTTGCCCTTCGACGCCGCTGCCGACATGTGCGGCAACGTCTACGGCCTTGAGCCCGAGCACGTCTCGGGCCCTTGCTGCCGCAATCACCGCGCGTGCCAAAGGATGTTCGGAACCTGCCTGCACCGCCGCCGCAATCCGCAACACATCATCTTCAGATTTGCCGTAGGCAATGATGTCGGTCAGCGCCGGTGCGCCCGCGGTCAACGTGCCGGTCTTGTCGAACGCGACAACGTCAAGCGCATGGGCACGTTCCAGCACGCCGATGTCTTTAATCAAAATGCCAGCCTTTGCCGCCGCCCCAGTGCCGGCGACAATCGCTGTCGGCGTCGCCAGACCGAGTGCGCATGGGCACGCGATAACCAGCACCGATACCGCATTGATGATCGCCGTCTCAAACCCGGCGCCGACAACAAGCCAACCGATCAGCGTGATCACGGCGATGGCAATCACGCTCGGCACAAAGATCGCACTGACCTTGTCGACCAAACGCTGCACCGGGGCTTTTCCGGTTTGCGCGCTTTCGACCAACCGCACGATCCGAGCCAGCGTCGTATCTTCACCGATCCGGGTCGCGCTGAGATGCACCTCGCCAGCCCCGTTGATGGCGCCGGCGCGCATCATATCGCCTGCCGTCTTCGTGATCGGCACGCTCTCACCGGTCAGCAAAGACTCGTCCACATCCGCCCGGCCCGACGTCAATGTACCGTCGACCGGAATCCGTGCGCCCGGCATCACGACCACAGTGTCGCCGACCTGCACCTCTTCGATGGCGACTTCAACGACATTGCCGTCACGTTGTACGCGGGCCCGTTCAGGTCGCAGGTCCATCAATTTGCGGATCGCCGCGGTGGTGCCGTGCTTGGCGAGACTTTCCAAAAGCTTGCCGGCAAGGACCAAGGTGATCACCACGGCAGACGCCTCAAAATACAAATGTCCGACCGCACTGATGCCTTGGCCCAACATCATCCACACCGACAGCGCATACGCCGCCGACGTGCCAAGCGCCACCAACAGGTCCATGTTTCCGGACCGCGCCTTCACCGCTCGCCAAGCGCCTGCATAAAACCTTGCGCCGGCAATGAATTGCACCGGCGTTGCCAAGGCCATCTGCGCCCATGCGGGCACGTGGTAGGCGACCCCTAAGGCGGGCAAAACCATCATCGCCAGCAGCGGCGCCGTGACGATGATCGCGCCGGCCAACGTCAATGCGTCCAACCTAAGCGCGCGGGCAGCTGCATCTGCCTGGGCTGCAGCGTGTTGACGTCTGGCTTCCGCGTCCGAAAATCTGGGCTGCGCGCCATACCCTGCCGCTTTAACGGCATTGACCAATGCAGCCGTCGCAAGGTCATGGCCAAGCCATGTCACCCGCGCGCGCTCCAACGCCAAATTGACCTCGGCCTTTACCACGCCCGGCACGCTCGCAAGTGCGCGTTCCACATTGGCAGCACAACCGCTACAGGTCATCCCGGTAATATCGAGGTCGACCAGCGACGTCTCGGGCGTGTAGCCAGCATCTTTGATCGCCTGCACAAGTTCCGCTGCGGAAACATCGCCGGGCGATACCTGCGCACGCTCGGTTGCAAAATCAACACGGGCAGCGGCGATGCCGTCCAGGCCGTTCAACGCTTTTTCCGCACTCGACGCGCAGCCCGCACAACTCATGCCGCTGATGGCAAAAGTGATTGGCCCATCGACCATATTGTTGGCGTCCGTCGGAGCGTTCACAATCGGCGCATTCATTTATCAACTCCTAGTAAGATTGCTAACAACATAAGGCTTCCAGTAACTAGAAGGTCAACGGGTTTCGTAAACGCCCGAAAACAAACACAGAATCAGCACGGGTATTCGCAAAGGCTTTTCAAAGAGATAGTTTATGTGCATGCTTGAACGGTCTTTGGGCCGACGCAGCAGGCCAGACATTTGGGACGAAACATATGCCGGACGACAGTAAACCCGGGAGGCAGAGCCCTCGCGACAGCACGAGTACGGACACCGCGCCGCCGTCGACGCCCGCCAAGACGCGCCGTATTCGCCCACTGTATGTCCTGGCTGCCGCAATCGCGGTCACCGTCGTTTACGTCGCCTGGACGGAAATCCACAACCGCCTCAATTTCATCCACGAAGAAGACGCCCGCATACATGCCGATTTGGTCACGGTGTCATCGCGTGTCGCCGGTTGGATCACCGAAATGCCGATTGCCGAAGGCGACGAATTGAGCCAAGGCGCGGTCATGGTTCAGGTCGATGATCGGGAATCAAATATCCAGCTCAACGAATTAGAGGCGCAGCTTGCCGCATCCGGTGCGCAACGCAACCGCCTGGCCGCTGAACGTATTTTGGTGAGCAGCCAAATCGAAAGCCGCATGCAGTCCGAAAAATCACAAGTCGCCGCCGCCGACGTCGCGGTGTCGTCGTTGCGCCCGCAGTTGGAGCTCGCAAAGCGCGAGCTTAACCGCACCCAGCGATTGTTCGAAGACAAAGTCGCGTCCAGGCGCCAACTCGATCAAGCTGAAAACCAATTGCAGCAGATCGATCGCGAATACCGGATTGCGGTGGCCGCGCTCGAAGCCGCCAAATCCGGCATGGCCGAAGCCGAGGCCGACCGTGCACGCTTAGGTGTGTTGGCGGGTGATCTTTCCGTCTTGGAAAGTCGCGAGCAGGAAATCAAAGCCCGCATCGAACGCCAACGCCTTGACATCCAAGACCGCACCGTTAAAAGCCCGACCGACGGCGTCGTCGATCGCATTTTTGTCGACATCGGCGAATACGTGACCCCTGGCCAGCGCTTGGCGCTGGTGCATAACCAAGATTTGGTGTGGGTCGAGGCAAACATCAAAGAAACCGACGTCCGCAAGCTGAAACAAGGACAGATCGTCGACATTCATGTCGACGCGTACCCCGACGATGTTTTCAGTGGCACCGTCAAAACCATCGGCTCGGCGGCAACCAACCAATTTGCCTTGCTGCCGACGCCGAACCCCAGTGGCAACTTCACGAAAATCACACAGCGCCTGCCGGTCCGCATCGCCTTTGATAAACCCGATCCTCGTCTCCGGCCCGGCATGATGGTCGAGATTGAGATCGCGATCGAGGAATAGCGCACTTTGGCGACCGCCCCCGCGCCCAACGACAATCCCGAAATCCAAGCGATGATCGAACGTTTCGGACCATCGTATCGATGGTTTGTGACAGCGGCCGGACTGACCGGCGCGATTGCGATGATCTTGTCTGCGACGCTGGTCAACGTGGCAGTTCCCTCGATCATGGGGGCCTATGGCATTGGCCAAGACATCGCGCAATGGGCGGCGACCGCGTTTCTCGCCACCATGGTTGCCAGCCAACTTTTGAACAGCTGGGTGGTACGTACGTTGGGTCAGCGTCTGGCCTATTCGATGACGCTTTTGATTTTTATCGCCGGCGCTTTTGTCTGCACCTTTGCACCGAATATCGATACCCTTATCATCGGTCGTATCATGCAGGGCTTTTCGGCAGGCATCATTCAGCCGCTGGTATTGGCGACCATGGTCGCCGTGTTCCCGCGCGAAAGACGCGGCTTTGCGGTCGGCATGTACGGCTTAGGCGTCACCTTGGCGCCCAGCTTCGGGCCGCTGGTCGGCGGCGTCACCATAGATCTCCTGACCTGGCGGCATGCGTTCTTAATGCCCCTGCCGTTGGTGTTCATCGCATTTATTGCCGGGCTGTTCTTCATGCCCTCGAAGAAGTTTGAAAAGCGCCTGCCGCCATTTGATTGGACTGGTTTTATTCTGGTCTGCGTATCGCTTGTCTGTTTGATGCGCGCCATCGGCAATGGCCACCGCTGGGGTTGGATGTCCGACGAGACCCTGCTGACCGCACTCGCCGGCTTTGTCAGCTTGGCCCTGTTCTTATGGTCACAGAAGCGGTCCAAATCGCCGTTGCTTGATCCGACGTTATTTTTAGACCCGAAGTTCGCATCGGCGATGGCCATCGCGTTTGCCTTCGGTGCGGGTAATTTCGCCACCAACTATTCAATCCCGGTGTTTGTGCAGACCATCCAACATTTCTCGCCGACGCAGTCGGGATTGGTGTTGGTGCCGGCAGGGCTGTTATTGGTCTCGCTCATTCCCCTGTCGGGTCGGCTCGCCGACACTGTGCCCCCGCATATCCCTATCATGATGGGCTGCATGGTGTTCGCGTTCGCAACATATCTCATGTCCTTTTCTGATGTGAACACTGCGTTCTGGACCATGGCGATGATGACGGTGTTGAGCCGGGCTGCGATCGGTCTGGTGATGCCAAACCTGGGCGGGGCGGCGATGCGCTCTATTTCCACCGAAAAGCTCAACGCGGCGGCGGGGGCGTACAACTTTGTTCGCCAGTCTGGTGGCGCGTTCGGCGTCAACATCACCGCCGCCTTGATTGAATACCGCAGCGCCAATCACGCAGACTGGCTGACCGCGACGCAGACATCTAACAACGACCTGACCCGCGACACACTAGACAAAGTCCGTCAGCTTTTAACCGAAGGCGGCCTGACCGAGTTTGAACGCGATTGGGCAGCCATGGATTTTCTGAGCCGGTCTATTTATGCGCAGGCCCGCACCTTCGGATTCCAAGATACGTTTTTGATCATCTCAGTCGCGTTCTTCATCGCCCTGATCCCGGCGATGGTGCTGGCGCGATCGGGCCGTAAATAAGACGAAGTGGACCGAAAAAGGCGGCCGCACGGCCTTCGCCTGTGAAATTCCACGCCAAGACGTTGCATACCTGCTCCGAGTAGATCGGAGTGGAAGATGCAGCCCCTGAAAAATGGATTGGACCTCGACGACGCGGAAAAACTGGCACGCCTGCGGCTGATTCGGTCTGAAAACGTTGGGCCGATCACCTTTCATCGTCTGCTTGAACAATTCGGTACGGCGCGTAAAGCCCTAGACGCTCTTCCCGACATGGCGAAAAAAGGCGGTCGCAAAAAAGCGCTGAAAATCTGCACGCCATCTGCGGCCGAAGATGAATTGGCCGCGCTTGTGCCGCTTGATGTCAGCACCGTCTTTTGCGGCGAAGCCGGCTACCCGCCGCGGCTCGCCCACATTGACGATGCACCGCCGCTGCTGTTTGTGCGCGGGCATCCGGACCTGCTGACGAAAAAGTCCGTGGCCGTGGTGGGTTCCAGAAACGCGTCGGTAAATGGGCGGCGTTTGGCGCACGAAATGGCCCGTGCACTGGGAGAGGCCGGCTATCTGGTGGTATCGGGCATGGCGCGCGGCATCGATGCGGCCGCGCACCACGGCGCGCTCATCAGCGGCACGTTGGGCGTGATGGGCGGCGGCGTGGATGTCGTCTATCCGCGCGAAAACGACACCTTGTACGGGCACATCCGTGACACAGGCGCGCTGGTCTCAGAAGTGACCTGCGGAACGCCACCGCAGTCACGCCATTTTCCAAGGCGCAACCGCATTATTTCCGGCATCGCGCGCGCGATCGTTGTTATCGAAGCTGGCGCCAAGTCCGGCTCGTTGATCACAGCCCGGATGGCGCTTGAACAAGGGCGCGACGTTTACGCCGTGCCGGGCCCACCACAAGATCCCCGCGTCAAAGGCGCCAACACGCTGATCCGTGACGGCGCCCAATTGACCGAGTCCGCCGAAGACGTGTTGACCGGCCTCGGGGAGAATAACAGCCGCATGCTCGACGACGGTCGCCAACGCATTTTGCGAGCACCCGCGCCAACGCCGATTGTAGACAGCGAACTCGACCGCACCCGCGACCGCGTCCTAAACGCCCTCGACTATGGCCCGACCGACATCGACGCCGTGATCCGCGACGCCGGCGGCAATGCCGCTGCCGTCGCCGTGGTACTGCTGGAACTCGACCTTGCAGGCCGGTTGGAACGTATGCCCGGGAACCGGGTTGCACGGCTCGGGTAGGTCGTCCGCGACGTCCCTAACACGTCCCAAGTCCGACAGAAAAAATTTCTCGCCCATAACATGTTGATAAAAAACAAAAATATACACCTCGCAGAGACTCAGATCACGGGCACGGCAGATATCCGCTGTTGACGGGTGGGGTTTTTATCGCCAATTCTCCCCGGCCTTGGCAGGTACGGAAGATACACGCCAAGGAGAATTAAAAAGACGAACATCAAATTTTTGAACCACGGGTAGGCCAAGAACAGGCATGACAAGCGTCGTCGTCGTCGAATCGCCATCTAAGGCAAAGACCATCAATAAGTACCTCGGGGACGAATACGTCGTCCTCGCGAGCTATGGTCACATCCGGGATTTACCGTCGAAAAACGGCTCCGTCGACCCCGACAGCGATTTCGCCATGACCTGGGAAACCGACGCCCGGGCGAAAAAAGCCATCGACGAAATCGCCAAAGCGGCGCGCAAAGCCGATGCCGTCTACCTCGCGACCGACCCGGACCGCGAAGGCGAAGCGATCTCATGGCACGTCAAAGAAGTACTCAACGACCGCAAAGTCATCACCGGCAAGCCAGTACAGCGCGTCGTCTTCAACGAAATCACCAAAGACGCCATCATTGAAGCCTTCGAGCATCCGCGCGAACTGGATCACGAGTTGATCGACGCCTATATGGCACGCCGTGCATTGGATTATCTGGTCGGCTTCACCTTGTCGCCGGTTCTGTGGCGCAAACTGCCGGGCTCACGCTCTGCAGGTCGCGTGCAGTCGGTGGCCTTGCGTCTGATTTGTGAGCGCGAACTCGAGATCGAGAAATTCCGCGCCGACGAATACTGGACCATCAAAGCAGTGTTCACCACGCCCGATGGGCAAACCTTCGAAGCGAACTTGGTACGATTGGACGGCGACAAGCTGACCAAGCTTTCGATCGGCGCCGAAGACGCCGCGATGGCTGCCGTCAAACAAATCGACGCCAGCCAGTTCAAGGTTGCCAGCGTCGAGAAAAAGCAATCGCGCCGCAATCCGGCGCCGCCGTTCACAACCTCGACACTGCAACAAGAAGCGGCGCGCAAACTTTATTACGGTGCGCGCAAAACCATGCAGGTCGCACAAAGCCTGTACGAAGGTGTGCAGATCGGCGGCGAGACGGTGGGTCTCATTACATATATGCGGACCGACGGCGTGCAGATGGCGCGCGAAGCCATCGCCGCCAGCCGTAATCTAATCCAGGAAGACTTCGGCTCGAAGTATTTGCCGAAAGAGCCACGGGTCTATCAATCCAAAGCTAAAAACGCTCAGGAAGCACACGAAGCGATTCGCCCGACGGACGTGCGCCGTACACCTGAAACCGTAAAGCAATATCTGAATGACGATCAGCTTAAGCTGTACACGCTGATCTGGCGCCGGACCATGGCCAGCCAGATGGAATCCGCCGTGCTCGACCAAGTCGGCATCGATATCCCATCCGGCGACGGCACCTTGGCGTTCCGCGCCACCGGATCGGTGATCGCGTTCGACGGCTTCATGAAGGTCTACCGTGAAGGCAGCGATGACGGCGCGGGCAGCGACGACGAAAAATCCCGCATTCTGCCGGCGATGAAAGAAGGCGATGACTTGGGCCGCAAAGAAACCCTGCCCGAGCAGCACTTCACGCAGCCGCCGCCCCGTTACAGTGAAGCGTCGCTGGTGAAAAAACTCGAAGAACTTGGGATCGGTCGACCGTCGACCTATGCGTCGATCATTTCGGTGCTGCAAGACCGCAATTATGTGCGCATCGACGCCCGGCGGTTTATTCCCGAAGACCGCGGCCGCTTGGTGACGACGTTCCTTTCCAGCTTTTTCGAGCGCTATGTCGAATACGGCTTCACCGCCGAGCTTGAAGAAAAGCTCGACGATATTTCCGGTGGCCGGATCGCATGGAAGCAAGTGCTCCGCGATTTCTGGACCGCGTTCATCCAAAAGGTTGATGAAACCAAAGACCTCACGGTACGCGACGTACTCGAAGTCTTGAACGTCGAGCTAAAGCCGCACTTCTTTCCCGAGCGCGCGGACGGCAGCGATGCCCGCAGCTGCCCAAAATGCAAAGACGGCGAGTTGTCGATCAAGCTTGGCCGGCACGGCGCTTTCTTGGGCTGCTCGCTTTACCCGGAATGTAACTTTACGACCCCGCTCGGCACCGATCCGGCGGAAGCCTCGCTCGATAACGGCCCGCGTGAACTCGGTATCGACAAAGACACCGGCAAAGCGATCACGCTGCGTGAAGGGCCGTATGGGCCTTACGTGCAATTGGGCGAAGAAGAAGGCGAAGGCAAGAAAAAGACCAAGCCTAAACGGGCGTCTCTGCCCAAAGGGATGGACCCGGAAAGCATTGATCTGGAGCGCGCGCAGGCCTTGCTGTCGTTGCCGCGCTTCGTCGGCATCGACCCGGTCTCAGGCATGGAAATCCGCGCCAACATCGGCCGTTTCGGGCCGTTCATTCAATGCGGCGGCACCTATGCTTCCGTCAAAGATGACGACGACGATGTGCTGACCATCGGCCTCAACCGCGCGGTGGTGCTGCTGGGTGACAAGCCGCGCAAGGCACCGCCGCGGGAACTCGGCAAGCATCCGAAAAGCAAAAAGCCGATCTTGGTCAAAGAAGGCCGTTGGGGGCCGTTCCTGCAACATGGCAAAACCCAAGCCCGCCTGCCGAAAGACGTCGACATGGACGCGGTGACGCTCGAACAAGCCATCGAAATGATCGACGCCAAGGCCGGGACTAAGACCGCACCGGCGAAGAAGCCGGCGGCAAAAAAGAAGGCCCCTGCGAAGAAGAAGGCAGCGGCCAAGAAAAAAGCAGCCGCCAAGAAAAAAGCAGCCCCGAAAGAATAACCCCCTCTTCCCTCTCCGCGTGCGGGAAGTCGCCAAAGGTATAAAAACCCCGTCATTCCCGTGTCGGCGTGGATCCATCACGACCATAGCCCCCGCATGCGCGAGGGTGAGGACGGGTAGGTGCGGCAGGTACCTTACCTCCTCTCTTGTATCCGGCGCATCGCGCGCTTACCTTGCGGGCATGGCAAATGCCCCCTTTCCCAGCAAAGACGAAATCGCCGAATTTGTGCGCAGTGCCGAAGGCAAAGTCGGCAAGCGCGAAATCTCTCGTGCCTTCAAGCTCGACGTCGAGCAAAAGCGCACACTGAAGAGAGTCCTGAAAGAAATGAAAGACGACGGCATGCTGAGCAAAGGCCGTGGTCATCGCGTATCCGAACCCGGCAGCCTGCCCCCCGTCGGCATCATCGAAATCACCGGCACAGATTTGGACGGCGAAGTTATGGCGCGCCCGGTGAAGTGGGAAGAAGACGGCCCGCCGCCGAAAATCTTTGTTGCCCCCGACGGCACCGGCCCAGCCCTCGGTCGCGGCGAAAAGGTATTGGCACGGCTCAACAAACAGGCAGATGCCTATGAAGCCAAGGTCATTCGCCGCATCGCCGAAGCGCCCCGCGACGTGCTCGGCATCGTCATTGAAGCCGATGGAGAGCGCCGCATGCAGCCCGTCGATAAACGGGATCGCTTCGAATACGTCATTGAGCGCGGCGCAGACAAAGGCGCTGAGCTCGGCGACTTGGTCCGCGCCGAGCCCGTCAAAGGCCACCGTTTAGGCCTTAAGCACGCACGCATCATCGAACGAATCGAAGATGCCGAGGGGGTCAGCGCGATCAGTCTGATCTCGGTACACCAACACGGCATCCCGGTCACGTTCACCCCTGACGCCATGCGCCAAGCCGAGCGCGCCAAAGAAGCCACGTTGGACGGCCGTGACGATTTACGCTCAATCCCGCTGGTAACCATCGACGGCGCCGATGCGCGCGACTTTGACGACGCCGTATTCGCCGAGCCGGACGACGACCCGAAAAACCCTGGGGGCTATAAGCTGATTGTCGCCATCGCCGATGTTGCATGGTACGTGCGCACCGGCGACGCGCTCGACAAGGCCGCGTTCGAGCGTGGCAACTCGGTCTACTTCCCGGATCGCGTCGTTCCGATGCTGCCCGAACAATTATCCAACGGCTGGTGCTCGCTGCGCCCCAACGAAGATCGGCCTTGCCTGATCGTGCATCTGCGCATCGACAACAAAGGCAACCTTCTGTCAAAGCGCTTTAAACGTGCCCTGATGCGCTCCGTCGCGCGGCTGACCTATGAGCAAGTGCAGACCGCGCAAGATGGCACCCCGGATGAACAGACCCAGCCGCTGATGGACACCGTCATCAAGCCGCTGTATGGCGCGTTCGAGATTTTGGAGCGTGCACGCGAAGCCCGTGGCGCGCTTGAACTCGACCTGCCGGAGCGCCGTGTCATCCTCGACGAAGACGGCCACATGGTTGGCATTGAGCCGCGTCAGCGCTTGGATAGCCATAAACTGATCGAAGAATTCATGGTGCTGGCCAACGTCGCGGCTGCGGAATACCTGGAAGAGAAAAAGCGCCCCTGCATGTACCGAGTGCATGATGAACCGTCGATGTCGAAAGTCGAGGCCTTGTCCGAGGTGTTGGACAGTGTGCACATCAGCTTCGACAAAGGGCAGACCCTCACACCTGCGCGCTTTAACGCGATTTTGGCGCGCGCCAAAGACACGCCGCACCAACAGATGATCAACGACGTCGTGCTCAGGTCACAAGCGCAGGCGTTGTATCAGCCCGATAACCTGGGCCACTTCGGCTTGGCGCTTCGTCGATATTGCCATTTCACGTCGCCGATCCGTCGCTATGCGGATTTACTGGTGCACCGCGCGCTGATCCGCGGGCTCTCGCCCAGTGCCGGGGAACTGCCGGCGGACCCAGGTGATTTCAACAGCATGGGCGAGCATCTCTCGATCACCGAACGCCGCGCCCAGGCAGCCGAACGCGGCGCCATGGATCGTTACTGCGCGTACTATATGAAAGACCGCGTCGGTTCGACCTTCGGTGCACGCATTTCCGGTGTGACCCGCTTCGGCCTGTTTATTTCCGTCGACGATATCGGCGCCGATGGCCTGATCCCGATCAAAACTCTTCCCGACGATTATTACATCCACGACGAGGGCAAGCATCTGCTGACGGGGCGCAAACGCGGCCTGACCTTCCGCCTGGGCCAACGTATCGAAGTTTTGCTGCGGGAAGTCACGCCGATCACCGGCGGCATGCTATTTGAACTGCTGGGCAAAGCCGAGCTGCTTGGCAAGGGTGCCGTAAAACCTGACACCGACGGTGCCGCGCCGATCAGCCGGACGGGTAGAAAATCGCGCAAAAAACAGAGCGGCAATCCGACCCCGAAAAAGCCCAAAGGCAAGAGCCGCGCATCGCGCCGTCGTCAGCGCACAGCGGGCGCGGCCCCCAAACCGGCTAAGGGCAAAAAGAAACGCGGATAGGCCCTTCCCGTCTCTCCCCGGGAGATGGGCAATCTCGCCACACCACAGAATCATATACACGCGCGCCTGAATCGTCTTAAATATGGGCTATAATGTGTAAAATGGCGCATTTCCGCGAATTTAGATCGCTTTCCGTTGTTGTCTTGGCACTATTGCTAAGCGCCTGCGCGCTGCCGGGCGCCCACGACGATACGAATGCAACCCCATTTGCGGAACCCGCCGCCGCCGAGGTGATCTCGGTCGGTTTCGATAATATTGCCGACAAATATATTGAACCCGTGACACTGGCCCGGGTCGGGCTGGAAGGTTTGCGGGGTTTAGGCGTAATCGATGCCGGACTGACTCTCAGGCAAGACAATGGCATGCTGGTGATGCTGGAAAACGATGTTGAAATCGCCCGCATGCGCCCGCCCGTTGATACGGATTCCCGCGCCTGGGCGGCAGCGGTGGTCGCTTTGACAGAAACCGCCCGCGCCCATTCCGCCGATATACGCGCCGCCTCGGCAGAACGCATTTACGAAGCCATCTTTGATGGTGCGCTCTCGGACCTCGACATCTTTTCGCGCTATGCCGGTCAGGCCGAAGCGACCCGCAACCGTGCCAGACGCGATGGGTTCGGTGGCATCGGCATCCGCTTTCGTCTTGAAGACGGCAATGCCGTCATCACCAACGTGATCGCCGGCACACCGGCAGCGAACAGCGGCCTCGCCATCGGGGACCACATCATACGCGTCGACGAGACGGATATCTCCGGCTTGCGGAGCGCCGAAATCACCGATTTGATCCGCGGTCCTGTGCACACACCGTTGCGCCTGACCATCGACCGGCCAGACGCGGTGCAGCCATTTACCATCGAAGTTGCTCGCGCACATATCGTGCCTGAAAGTGTGACGACGAAGGTCGAGGACGGCATCGGCATCATCCGCATCAGCACCTTCAACCAAGACACCGGCGAGACCCTGGAGCGTAAACTGCGTGCCCTGACCGCACCGGGTGCGACGCCGATCATCGGCTTGGTGATCGACCTGCGCGGCAACCCGGGCGGCTTGCTGCGGCAGTCGATCAAGGTCGCTGACTTGTTGCTGACCCAAGGCGAAATCCTGCGCACCGTCGGCCGCCATCCGGACAGCCTGCATCACTATGAAGCCGCCGGCAGCGATTTGGCGGTCGGATTGCCGATTGTGGTGATGGTCGACGGCCGTTCTGCATCTGCGGCGGAGATTGTCGCTGCCGCCCTACAAGACCGCGACCGTGCGGTTGTCATCGGTACGTCGTCCTATGGCAAAGGAAGCGTACAGACCGTGATTCGTCTGCCAAATGACGGCGAAATCACGCTGACATGGTCAAAGTTCGTGACGCCATCCGGATATTACCTGCATGGCATGGG
>ERZ887849.2256-NODE-2256-length-16307-cov-6.633645_pt1 | contig 16307 bp, 8 predicted proteins | sample MGYA00521267_ERZ887849 | MGnify/ENA primary metagenome ERZ887849 (study PRJEB32303, sample SAMEA104408601) | aquatic metagenome | biome: Brackish water; feature: Pelagic; material: water | place: Baltic Sea | collected 2014-06-06T16:11:00 | depth 2,863 m ... | reverse complement strand
AGTAATTTGAAACCAAAAATAAAAGCAATAAAGCTTATTGCAAGCGATGAGATTCCAAATAAACGATAATACAATAGATGTGAAACCCAGGCACCAAACTTTCCTAGCCAGTTAGCAACTGGGGTTGTGTCAGCGCCAAAAATATAGGTAAAGAAATTGCGGTTAATGACTTGGTTTTGATCTTCTTGCCACGTGAAAAAGTAGGATACACAGGAGAGGAAACAATAGAAAGAAAATAGAATTAAAAAAACACCAAATGCATTTCCCCATTTCCCTTTTTCAACTTTGAAACCATCGGAGTTTTGAGGGGTGGCAGTTTTGGCCATTCCTTTCTTCTTTTTGGCTGTTTTAGTTGCTTTGGGCTTACTTGTTCTCTCTATGATTATGTTTTCCTGGGCCATCTCTTGGTATATTCAACGAAGATAGTTCAGAATATTGCCTAAATCTAGGGTAGAATCGTCAATCTATGCACAGTGTACTGTTAGTTTTCTGCGCCCCTAACGTGATCCATGAAGTCTTTTAGTTTGATTTTTTCGTAATCAGAAGGAATACCAAATTTATCTTTACTAACGACTTGTTTTTCAATGAATTCGATTTGGTAGTGCACAATTCCATCTATTGTTCCAATGTAAAAATCGGCTGGAAGTCCTTTTATTCCATCATACATTCCAAGTATTTCGGGACGTACATCCTTAAAATACCAAATCTTTCTTTTTTCTTCTAAATCTTCGCGAAAAACGATTGCTTTTTTCAAAACGAAACCATTTACCTTTTTTCTACCAAATAACTTATATTTGAATTCATAGGGTTGCGCCAAGGTCGAATCTTCACGACCATCCGTTTGGATAGCGAGTTTTTTGCCCATCATCGTCATCATCAAATACGATTTATCTAGCTCCAAATGTTTTATTGTAACTTGATCACCAAGAGCATCATTCTGCACTTCAATGCGGCTTAAAGTATCGTTCGTATAGACAACCATTTCGCGCTTGTCTATGATTTTTTGAATGTTGGTGTCAAGCATTTCAACGGAATATACAAGCTTGCCAGTAAAAGGATTTTGACTATAGGCAATTGATGTTGTGAGTGAAATAACACAAATCAAGATTAAAATTTTCATCATTTTCATATTTTGAGAAACGCTCCGATTGCTGTATGGTTACGAAAGTAAGTAAAAGAAGTTATTTCTATCTACGACAAATTGCCTGAATATGCTAATTTTGCATCTCTTCAAGAATAAAAACAGATGAACATGGCAAAAAATATTAAGATACTTTTTAATACGTCTGAAATTACGGCTGGAACACGAGGTGCATCCTTGGGGCCGAGCGCCGTTGTTACTGCAGCAAGAGACTTGAATGATGCTTTTTTCTCCGAAAATATACCTGTTGAATTACCGAATGAAAATCAACTTTTAGATGTGCCAACCAAGTTTCAATGGGCCAAAAGAATAGATGGACTTGAAAAGGTATTCGGTCATGTTATGACAGGGATGTCGCACGTATATAGCGAAGATGAATTTCCCTTTTTAATGTCGGCGGATCATGGGTCGTCAGCAGCAACCATTGCGGGAATAAAAACACAATTTCCGGATAAAAGACTAGGGGTCGTTTGGATCGATGCGCATGGTGATTTACACACTCCATTTACTACGCCTTCAGGAAATATGCACGGAATGCCTTTGGCAATCGCCCTCAACGATGACAATGAAGCGTGCAAAAAGAATGATATTGGAGATGAAGCTGTTGCCATTTGGGAAAAACTAAAAAACGCAGGTGGAGTTGGAGCAAAATTTTCTTCGGAAGATTTGTTTTTTATTGCTGTTCGGGATACAGAAAAACAAGAGGAGGCTCTAATGGAACGACATTCTATAAAGAACTACACAGTAGCTGAGTTGCGCGAAAGAAAATGGGAAACGATATCAAAAGAATTTCAAACATGGATTGATCAATTAGATATCCTTTATATTTCTTTTGATGTCGATTCTATGGATCCTGATATTACTTCGTATGGTACTGGAACACCCGTAAAAAATGGTATTACTCCAGATGAAGCGAGAGAAATGCTGCACTTTTTTGCCAAACAAGAAAAATTGTGTTGTATGGAATTCGTCGAGGTGAATCCTTGTTTGGATGAGAAAAATACGATGGCAGAAACTACCTTCGATTTAATGAAGTCGACAATTCAAGAAATAAAAAAAAGCTAGATCAGAATGGAAAAATTAATACATGACCTTCTGCTGAGAAAGCAACAAGAACTTTTCGGGAAAGAGATAGATCGAGATTGGATTCAATTTCAAAAAACGCGGAAAGACATGACGGGCGATTTGACCTTGGTACTTTTTCCGTTTGTGAAAACTATGGGTGTTTCTCCAAAAGAAATAGGTCAAAAAATTGCCGATGAAATTCAAAACTTAGCCGAAGTTGGTTCTTCTGAAATTGTTGGCGGATTTTTAAACATTTCAGCTAGTCAATCCTATTGGTTAAGTGTCTTGTCGGAGATTAATTCGGATACTAAATTTGGATTCCAAGAGCCTAAATCCAAAAGTACGGTGATGGTGGAATATTCTTCGCCAAACACCAATAAACCATTGCATTTAGGGCATTTGAGAAATAATTTCTTGGGCTATTCGGTTGCTGAAATCCTAAAAGCTCATGGCTATGATGTCATCAAAACCCAAATCATTAACGACAGAGGTATACATATTTGTAAAAGTATGTTGGCTTGGGAAAAATTTTCTCCGTTAAATGAAAAAGGTGAACGTGAAACTCCTGCCAATACAGGACTCAAAGGAGATAAGTTGGTCGGGAAATACTACGTTGAGTTCGATAAAAACTTCGTTAAAGAAGCGAAAGAAATAATCGCCGGATGGGAAAATGGCGATTTTGACGGATATTCGGATGAAGTTCAAACGGAGTTCGAAAGATTGTTCAAAGCAAAAGACGGAAAAGACGATAAGGTTCTAAAAGGTTTAGAAGGTAAAATCCTTGATTTGGCGAAAAACCAAACGACCTTGTTACTCGAAGCCAAGGAAATGTTGGTAAAGTGGGAAGCGAAAGATCCGCAAACTTATTTGTTGTGGTCGACCATGAACAGCTGGGTTTACAAAGGATTTGATGTTACTTATGAAAAAATGGGTGTCGATTTCGATAAGTTGTATTATGAATCCGACACCTTTATTACAGGTAAAGACTTGGTAATCGATGGATTGCAACAAGGAATCTTTTTTAAGAAAGACGATGGTTCGGTTTGGATCGATTTGACAGCAGATGGGTTGGATGAAAAATTAGTGCTTCGTTCTGATGGAACTGCCGTTTATATGACCCAAGATATGGGGACGGCATTTGACCGATATCGGGATTACCAAAATTTGGATGGAATCATCTATACTGTTGGAAATGAGCAAGATTACCATTTTCAAGTTTTGTTTTTAGTATTGGCCAAACTGGGATATTCGTGGGCAAAAAATTGTCAACACCTAAGCTATGGTATGGTCGATTTGCCAACTGGGAAAATGAAATCGCGCGAAGGAACTGTAGTGGATGCCGATGACCTTATTGACGAAATAGTTGAAAAGGCGAAAGAAGCTACTATGGAACGAGGTCATATTGAAGGAATGTCAGAAGCGGAGGTGACTGAACTTTGCAAAACAATAGGTCTTGGTGGGTTGAAATATTATTTATTGAAAGTTGATCCTAAGAAACGTATGATGTTCAATCCGGAAGAATCCATTGAACTAAACGGAAACACAGGTCCCTTTATTCAATACGCTTATGCTCGTATTCAATCACTTTTAAGTAGAGCTAAAGGTGAAGAATTGGCAGAAGGAATAACCTTGCTTCCCGAAGAAATAGAATTGATAAAACAAATGAATGAGGCCCCTAAAATTTTGAAGGAAGCCGCAAGCAATTTATCACCTGCAATCGTGGCCAATTATTTATTTGAACTCGTGAAGAATTTCAACCACTTTTACCAAAATGTTTCAATATTTAACGAGGAAGATTCTAACCTGCAGGAAATGAGACTAGTAATCGCTAAGAACACAGCTGCAATTATCAAGAATTTCTGCTCAGTTTTAGGGATTTCAGTCCCAAATAAAATGTAACAAAAAAGGGTGCAACTTTTTCTTAAACCATTACGTCAAATAAGTGAAATAATACTTTTGGGTGAAATTTTAGGTATTTAATTACCTTTTTTAAATTCTCAAAACTTATTTTTGTTTATTAAAACATTATTAAAAGAAATTAAAAAAAATATTAAAACTATGAAATTAATACTTACATCAGTATTTTCTTTTCTTATTTCATTAAGTTTTGCCCAAATCACGAAAGTGGAATATGAGGTAATTCCAGTGGATCACTCTGGACACCATCATAACGATGATCATGATGGCGCAGTTCGTAAGGACTTATTGAAGAATTTTGATTATGCGAAGTTCGAAGTTGACTTTGCTGCAATGACTGTGCCTGCTAATGAGAAAGAAGGAATTCTAAAGTATTTGGAAAATGAGTATATCAATAAACATTTTCCAAGTTATTTCGAAGTCATTCAAGTAAAAGGTAAAGGCGGTCCAGTTACCGTACCGTCAAAAAATACAGGTTGTCCAAATGCAGGATTTGAAAACTTAGTTTTCGCTCCAGAATGGACAGGTGGAATTGGATTGTATTCAAATCCATTTGCGAATAACACTATTACAACAGTTATGAATGCCTTGAATAGCAACCCAAATTCAAGACAAACTATTTTAACGATTCCTCCAGGAAACAACAACAGTGGAACGGGACCAGTTATTGGTTACGACCCTTTGGCAATTAATCCTGGAACAGGATTAGCCGAAATTCCTTTCATCGCACCTTTTGGTGGTAATGCAAGTGTTCGATTAGGGAACTCAAACAATGGTTCGCAAAAAGAGAGATTACGTTACATCGTGAATGTAACCCCAAATAACAAAGCGTTTTATTATCAGTTTGCTGTAGTTTTTGAAAATCCATCAGGTCACCCAGCAAATGTTCAACCCTACTTTAAAGTTCGTTTCATGGACTCAGTTGGAAACATTGTTGGTGGTGCATGTGGTCAATATGAAATCCTTTCTTCTCAAGCACCTAATGATCCAACATATACAGCCTCGGGGACTATTTATTATAGAAAATGGGAAAGAATTAATGTTGATTTGACGCCATACATTGGTCAAAATATTACAGTTGAATTTGAATCTGCAGATTGTGATTATTCAGGACACTTTGGATATGCTTATGTTGACGCAGGTTGTTTAGATAACATTGATGCAGTTGTGAATTACTGTCAAGGAGATCAATTTGCACAAGTAGTTGCAGAACCTGGTTTCCAAACATACCAATGGTTTGGACCAAATAGTATGGTTCCAATTCCAGGAGCAACTAACGATACACTAACTGTACCCGCTCCAACTCTTGGTGACACATTTACAGTACAAATCGGTACCTCAAATGGATGTATCTTGACACAGAATATTGGCATCAATTATTCAGTAGTAGATTTGGATGATTTATTTTTGACAGGAACTTGTTACCGCGGTACTTTCGGTTCGGCTTATGTAACCGCAACAGGTTCAACTGCTGGTTATAACTATACTTGGACTGGACCTGGAACTATAGCGGGTGCAAATTCCACTGGACAAATCAACAATTTACCTATGGGTACTTATCAGCTCAATATAGCTTCGAATAACCCGAACTGTGGGCAGATAGATACCTCCTTCTTTATTCCGACGACACCGGTAATGGTGCCTGATTCCATAAATACAAACTTTTGTGAAGGTGAAGGTTTAATTACTGGACCTAATAATAAAACGAATTACCAATGGTATTATGGTTCAGGTGCGCCTTATCCTGCTCCAGCAGGGAATGCAAACTTCTTAATTGATAGTACTGCTTTTCAAGGTGAGATCGTGTACTTGTCTTATCAGCATTCAAATGGATGTTATGACTCGATAGTTTATACCTTACAAGACAATATTGCAAATAGTGACTTTACTATTCAGCAAATCGCAGGAACTACCTGTCGTTCACGTCAGATTAATTTCAATGACGCTACGCCAGCTTCCAACTTAATCAATTACATCATCAATGGTCCGAATGGATTTAATGTTACGAACTATACAACGCCAGTTACGCAATGGAATTACAACAACCTTGTGTTAGGCTTGTATGATATTCGAGTGGTTGATGATGGATGTTTCTATGATACAATAATATTGATTGAGAATATTGAAGATTCTTCGACTATTATAAAAGAATTCTGTCCAGGCGCTCCTTTTAACGTTCAGTCAGCTTCCGCTAATGGAGCGCATAACTGGTATGATCCACTTGGAACTTCTTTGGGAACAGGTTTGAATATAAGCGTACCCGCTCCAATTGAAGGAACATATGTTGATTCTTGTTTATTAAGCCCTGGATGTTATTTCATTACAAATTATGTATTAGACTCTACAACTTTAGTAGTTTCTTATGCGGTAACACAGCCTACTTGTTATGGTGGTAATAATGGAAGTATCCAAGGCTCTTATGTATCAGGTGGATTGCCAATTGTAGGCACTGCTTACAATACAATTGGGCCCGGTGGATATGCTTCGAATCAAAATCCTGCAACCGGAATGTCTGCTGGATCTTACACGATTATTGCCAACAAAGGAACATGCACGAATACACAGACTATAACAGTTGGACAACCTCCTTATCCAGCAGATTCACTTTGGTTGTACACCCAAACATGTGATGAGTTGGAGTCTAGTTTCGTATTAGGACCTGAAGGATATGCGGATTATCAATGGTATGTGAATGGTCAAGCGGTTCCTGGTGCCAACGATGACTCAATTACTATTTCGTTGCCGGTAGATTACAATCAGATCTGGGTGACATATAACAACCCTATTACAGGTTGTGAGAACAAAACTAGTGCATTCCTATTCGAACCTTTATCGTTCAATTATGTTGTGGATGAGTTTAATAATGTATTTACACCAGATGGTGATGAGGTAAACAATATATATTATCCAATTCACTCTTCAGATAAATCGGTTCTTTTGTTAAGTTACCTTGCAGGTGATTATGAAATGAGAATCTACAACCGATGGGGTAATCTAATATTTCAAACGAATAAGTACCTTCTTGGATGGGATGGGACAAGTAGCGGAAATCCTGTAGAGGATGGAACGTACTTCGCTGAAATCTTGTTCCGCACGAAATGTGACGATGAAATAGTGAAAGTAAGACAACCCATTCAGGTTGTTCGATAAGAAATAAAAGAAGATTAAAAGCCCCAATTCTTTCTATAGAGTTGGGGTTTTTTTGTCCCCGAACCTCAAGTTTATCGGTGGTAAGCAGTGATAATTCAATTAAAATGATCGAGATAAGACGAGCAACTAAAAATGACATAAACTCTTTAACTATGCTATTCGATAGTTATAGAGTTTTTTATAAAAACGAGTCCAACATTGTAAATGCTGAAAAATTTATTTCGGAACGGCTAATCCAAGAAGATTCAGTTTTTTATGTTGGTTTAATTGACTCGATATCAATTTTAGGGTTTGTTCAGCTTTATCCAATTTTTTCTTCTACAAAAATGCAACGTTTATGGGTGCTGAATGATTTGTTTGTCGATAAAAATCAGAGAGGTAAAGGAATAACTAAAGAATTAAAATAAGCGTCATAAATACTATGTATTGAGACAAATGCTTGCGGGCTTCTTTTAGAAACTACAAAATTAAATGACATTGGGAATAAATTATATCCAAATACAGAATTTAGCTTAGATACGAATCACAATCATTATTATTATTGGGACAAGCAGCACCAAACAAACTTAAAACGAGTAGGGCAGGCCATTACTATTTCTTTTGAAAAACAAACTTCCCACCACCTTGTTCCAGAATAAAACTAGAAGTATTTAGGTCAAAACGCATTGTAATTCCCGCTGGTTTAAAAATGAAGGTGTTTTCATCCTCTGCTGTCAAAGGAAAAATAGATTGACCTGTAGCTTGTGCACTCAAAACACCATTGGATCCCGAAATTTCAATTTCCAAGTCAATATCTGCACTCTTGTATTTTCCAACATATTGCATTACATCTTTAATTAAAAGACTCTCTTTTGACGATAAGTCGGGAATAACAGTCGTTTCCTTGAAGTACATGCCCAAAGCAGTAAGAACGATCTCATTTCTTGCCAATTTAATGCCGTTTCCACAGAAGGCAATATACACTTTGTGTTCAGGGAAATAGGCCAAAACAGATTGAAAACCATCTATTCCTCCTGTATGACCGTAACCTACATCTTCTTTCCATGGGATAGAGAAAAGGCCAAGTCCATATCCTTCTACCATCGTTTTCATTTTTTCATAAGCAGGAGCAGAGACTAATTTTTCATTCTCCAATGCGCAGAAAAAACGATTTAAATCACTAACAGTACTGATCAACGAGCCAGCTCCTATGCTGACGCTTCCATGTGTTTGCCATCCATTTTGCCATTCGCCCGACCAATAGTAGGAAAGTGCTTCTTTGTTCTTCAGATTATACCCTCCTGTGTGCTGCGTGTTTTTTAGTTTCAAGGGTTTCGTTATCCGTTTGCTTAAAATTTCAGAAAATGATTTACGGTCCACATCTTCACAAATGAAAGCGAGCAACACGTAGTTAGTATTCGAATAGCTATACTTTTCGCCGGGTTCGAAATCAACTCCTTTTTCTATGAAACGTTTCATGTGCGCATCACGTGATTGTTCTTCTTTCAGATAATCTGTATAGTCATCATCGTCCAAAAAATTGTGCAGGCCAGAACGATGTCTAAGCAATTGTTCGATTGAAATTTTATCTGCATTGGGTAAATCAGGATAAAACACGGCCAGTTTATGATCTAGTTTTATTCTTCCTTCATCCACCATTTGCATGATACAGACCGCTGTAAAAGTTTTGGAAATGGAACCAATCCTATATTTCGTTTTCTTATTGGCCTTTTTCTTTTTTGCCTTGTCGGCATACCCGTAAATTCTACGGAATTGTTCTTTTCCATCTTCAAAAATGGCAATACTTCCCATTCCTTCGTCGTATTTGACAACAGAATCAAAATATTGGTTCATGAGTTTAAATCGATCTTGACCAATTGAAGTGGCAGAAAGAAGAACAAAAAGAAGTATGCCGAAAAATCGCATCATATTCTTAAACTTTTAATTTTTGGTGAGTAAGTGTTCAAGTTCATATTTAAAGTAAATCGAATGCGCTTCAAATAGTCTGCGGTGCTGTAATAACTTGCTATATTGTTACTCATAAAGATTGGGAATGAAACTTGCATTATTTTTGGAATCCGCAAGGCCACACCAAAGTTCCATGCAGCTTCTGTCGAAAGGCCACTTGGGAAAATACCATAGTCTAAGAATACACCGGCTGGCACTTTTTTGACAGGAATATCGAGATATAAATTTCCAGTGAACATCCAATCGTTGGAATAACCGTATGAAGTTGTAGAATTGAATCCACCTTGGTTACTGGAGCGTTGTGTGTATTGCGCCAATGCTATTCTTGAACGATTGAAGAACAGGTCATCGAAAAATAAATCTTGGGCTCCATTAGATCCAGCCAAGGCGAAACTATTTTCTCCATTTGTCAAATTCGCGTTTTTAATCTCCAATACTTTCCCTCCGAAAACGCGCACCTCAAGCCAAGACTTTATTTTGTTTTTCAAGTATCGATAACGATAGGTTGATGCAACCATAGCTCTTGTTGCATTCGTATTCAAACCTTCATTTCTATGATAATCGGCTCTAAATTGCGTTTGCCAATGATGGTCCGCTCTGAAAAAATCAATTTTGTAGTTTCCATAACCTCCATACGATTGCTGGTTTGGTATTACTCGAGGCTCATCTTGACGAAACAATCCTTTGAACATTAATTCGTGGCTCCAAGGATGCGTATTTCCTCGATTCCCAAGATTCATAATAAGGTAGGGAGTAAGCGCCGCATAAAAGTTATTGTTCCCTTTTACAGCGTCTTCCAATTTAAAAGTGCGTCCACCGATACCGAGTTTTGTTTGTTTCACAAATCGAGCAGGTAAAAAAGTATAGTGAAAATCTACCTGACCTGAAACCATCTGACGGTTGAAAGAATACATGGGTGCGATATAATATTGATAAGGGTTATTCGTCACGGCTATATTGTGAAATGCAGCTCCTATCATCAAATTATCACCTTTATTATAGGCTAACATCGGAGACCAGAAAAGATTGGTTTTATTAAGGTCATTATTTCCAATGAATGGCTCTAAGGTCAAAGGCTCGATCTTTTTGAATACTATTTTTCGGTTAGAAAACACATTGTTGCTGCGGTTCACTTCGGGGATGTGATTGGTTGAGTCAATAATGGCCAGGTCATATTTTTGTCCTGAAACGGTTTGTGTTCTTTTTCCGGTTCCTGGTTCAAACCAAATGGTTTCGGAAAGACCGCCTTTATTGTAAAGCGTAACTGGAATTGGGCCATTCACTTGTCCGCTATTTTTAACCGTTACTTCGTCCCCTTTTAATTTGCAAATTTTATAGTCGATGTGATTGGTCGTTTGAATCAAGTCATGAAAGAACCAATCCATTTTTTTACCTGATACTGTTTCAATCACTTCCTGCAAATCCTCTGGCTGTGGGTGTCTGAATTTCCATTTTTCGTAATAAGCCGACATACATTTATCGAACAATTCATCGCCCAAATAGCTTTTGAGGTAATGGAATACTAGTCCAGTTTTTTGGTACATCACAATTCCATAGTTGATGGCCAAGAAATCTGCGCTTTTGGTTTCAATCGGTTGGTCTTCACCTAGTTTAGCAATGCCTTGAAACATTAAATCTGCTTGATCGTGATAATCTAAATGATCGAAATGAAACTTGCCGTTCAATACTTGATCAGACAATTGTGTGTTTCCGGGGTATTTCGTTTGCATGTAGCGAATTTCATTCAAGGTGTTCAATCCTTCGTCCATCCAACCATGATCACGTTCGTTGGAACCTAGAATTCCATAAAACCAATTGTGACCCACCTCGTGTACGATAACCACTTCTAAACTTGTTGCGTCACCCGAATTTCCAATAACAGTTACATTTGGATATTCCATACCACCACCTGCGCTTATTGTTCCATCGACAGCAGTAACTTGGTTGTAGGGGTAATCACCATTCCAAAGTGAGTAATAATAGGTGCCATCTTTTATGTATTCAGAAGCATTTTTCCACAAGTTCGCATTTCTTGGTGTGAACATAACATAGGTTGTTACCATCCGTTTGGAGTGAGGTAATTCTACTTCATCTTGAAGTACCAGGTATCTTTTGTCGGCGAACCAAGCAAAATCATGCACTTTTGATTGCTTGTAGTGCAATGTTTTTGTAGTGGTGGATGAAGGTGGAAACTCATTTTTGGGACGAGTTTTTTGTTCTGGACCATTCAGAAAACTTTGTGTTTCTACTGATTTCGCTTTTAAAAAATTCTTTTCTTCATCGCCCTGTAAATCACCAGTGGAACCTACAACGTAGTTATCCGGCAAAGTGATTTTTACGTCAAACGAACCATACTCAGAATAAAACTCACCTTGATTCAAATAGGGCATTTGGTGCCAACCATTTTTATCGTAAACGGCTGGTTTTGGATACCATTGGGTAATTTGATACGATTGACCAACATGTCCCAAACGTGAAATATCACCTGAAGGAATTTTCACCATAAATGGGGTTGATATTTTAATGCTTTCACCTGATTTCAATCCTGTAGGAAGGTAAAGTTTAGCAATGTCTTGGTGTTTTTCGTCGAGCTCCCATTTCAGGTTATTTCCTGAAGATTGAAAATTCAATTTAGAATACCCTCCTTTCAAAGAATCATCTCCAAATTTCAAAATATCATTACCGGATTGGTACAACTGTTTCCCCAATGCGGTTGTATGGTCCTTGTAAGCATTTGCCCATAGATGGATATAAATGAAATCTAAAGTTTGAGGGCTGTTGTTGTGATAATCAATTTGAATTTTACCATCGAGAGTATGTTCAGTATCGTTTAAGGAAACGAAAATTTCATAATTCACTTCCTGTTGCCAATCAGATTGGGCAAACAAAAGGCTTGACAAGGAAACACAAAGAATAAAAAAGATGGATTTCATAATGGATAGTTTTATATACAAAAATAGGAGAATTCTCTTTGCAATGATAAAATGTTAATAAACGAAAAAAGTCGCCCCACGAATGAGACGACTTTTGCATTTTATTAAGCTTAATTTATTTTACAATCTTAAATACAGCACTTGCTGATTCAGATGTAAACTTCACAAAGTATACTCCTTTGTTCCAGTTTGACGTTGAAATCGTAGTTGAGTTATCAACTGTGTTTACAGTTGAAATTACCTTCCCATTAATATCAACTACAACAAAAGTAAGCGCTGTGTTTGACGAGTTATTGATAGTCAAGACATCATTTACTGGATTTGGGTAAACGTTAATCGCATCATACAGTGCACTTTCGTTCAATCCTTGTGTCGATGCTACAAGAGCAATACAACTTGACGTATCAGAACAAGTTGGAGAGCCAGCCATTACAATAACGGCATAGTTACCAGCAGCAGTTGCTGTATACGATTGAGAAGTAGCACCAGCGATTGTTGTATTACCGGCACAGTTAATCCATTGGTATGTGATACCAGGACCCATAGCTGTCGCCATTGCTGTTGAAGGGTTAGTTGTAGTCGTAGCATTTGATGGAATTGTACAAGCCGGTTGGAAACTCATCAAACCACAAGGAAACAACTGGTATCCAGAAGTGTAAGGAGATGAATTATCAAATTGTCCTCCAATACCGATTACATTGAACGGACCTTGAGGAGCAGCTGCACCTGGGATGTCTGTATCACTATCGATTCGGATAGTAAATGTATTTGTTCCGTCTGTAACGTCAATATTATTACTTCCTGTAGGGAAAGTAGTGATTGGCGTAACGAAAGTTAAATTATTCATTTTAACAATTTGAGATTCTGTGCTTTCATCCAAAGTAGTAACCACGAGTGGCGCCATCAAAGCAACTCCCTGTGCAAGTACTTCAATCGAATCTGCATCAACTTCAAGCAAACCATTGTATTGAGCAATTGTACCAAATACACGCAATGAATCGCCTTCCAATGGTGACGTATAACCTGAAACATCTACAAAAGAGAACAAGTTGATTCCTTCCATTGAACCATCAATTAATGTGATGCTGTAACCAGCATTCCCATCAAAATCAATACAATGAACAACACCAGTTACTTCAACCAATTGGTTCAATGAAACGGCAACTCCGTTTGCGTCTACAGTAGATATCAAATCAATAGTTGAGTATACATAGTCATTCGCTGTTCCAGAAACTTGAACTGTATCATTTGCAGCACCTGACGATGTTCCAAGAATGTCTCCGTTAAATGTACCAGCTGTAGCTGAATTTCCACGTATGTAAATAGTTGTGTTTGCAACAGTACCTGCTGTTTGTGTCAACGTCAAGGAGTTGGTAAATGCAGCACCTGATGTCAAAGAAATTTCAAAATTTGTTGGAGCAGTAAGTGTGATATCACTTATCAATCCCAAACCTGAAGCCGTAAATGTTTGTTCAGCAGAAGGAGTACCAACGTTATGATCAAAACCAGTTAACGCACTTGGATTTAAATTGATATCAGGGTTTGCTGAAGAACATGCACCTGGATCAGTAATGTTTTCAGTCGTAGAACATCCACTCGTTCCATCGTCAGTAAGGGTAACAACTACGTTTCCTGCACCAGCAGAACCTGCTTGTAATTGGAAAGATGTTGCTGCTCCATATGTTCCTGTAGTTGGTGTGATTGTTCCTGAAGAAACAGAAACGGTATAGGTTGTTCCTAATAATGTTCCAGTAGGATTCAAATTAAATGTCAAGTAATCATCCGTTGTGATAGCTCCTGTACTTGCGTCGTTACATGTTAAAGAGGCTAAACCTGAAGCTGTAATGTTACAACTAGCAACTCCAGCAGGAGTAACAACAGCATAAGTAGAACCGGCTCTGATTTCGTCTAATTCTAAGTTTCCTGTGTTGCCACCTTGACGTAAATAAACAGAAGCAAATGCTGTTACAGAACCAGTATTTACATTATTCGTTATTGTTGGTGTTGCAGGCATAGCTGCACCTGGCGTAGGATTAATATACATGTTCGATACACTAGGGGATGCAAGTTTGTTCAAACTAACTGTAATAAATACAGGAGTGCCAATTGGGTGGTCAACAACATCAAACGTTGCTGCTCCTGAAGCATTTCCAATACCGAAATTCACGGTGTTTAAACCAACCCCCGTTTTCACGTAGATTCTTGAATACAATCCAGAAACTCCCGATCCAGCTGTTCCTCCAATTCCAATAAAATAGTCACCACTAGAAGATAAATCTGATGTATTTAAAACTGAAACGATAAAAGACATATATGCTGTATCGCCAGAGACCGTGATTGGAATATTTACATCCTCAGAGCTCGTTTCTGAATAAACAGCTTTGTTTCCTGTTGAAGCAACTAAACCAGTATAAGAAAGGCTTCCTGTTGAAGTCGTAAATTGACCTAATACCCCGCTATGGTTAGACCAGCCATTTGACGTTAATGCTCCTGTGAAGTTGAAGACGTCAATGACCTGCGAAATCGCAAATTGTGTGAATAATAATGTGGTTAAAAGTAAAATTTTTTTCATAATTTTTTTTTTTGGATTTATCTCTTTTCAAATACAAAGGTAAGGCTCTCTATTCGATTTCTTTATACGGAATATTAAGTTTCTATTAACAAAAAAGGCGAGTTGTTCACTCGTCTTGATTTTTTTATGTTTGAATTAGTCTTTCATACTTTCTTCCTCTTCCGGATCTGGCGGGAACAGTTTTGTAGCATCTGTTAATTTTTGCATTCGGTCAATGAAATCCTCTAATTGAGAAATTGTCAGTTGTTTTGCAATAATCACATTGTTTTTATCCAGAACGATCACACGGGGCGTTGCAAAAATATCATACGTAAGATGATAGTTCAAAGCATCGAAGGTGGTGTATTGAGGCACCACAGCTTGAGGGTTACTCTGCGCTAAAGTGTACAAGCTTTGTGTAACAGCTACATTAGTAAACGTTAGTTTATTTTCTCTGCTGAATTTTTTCCAAAGTTCGAAATCTGCGCCAACCGCTTTGCTTACTGCAAAGACTTCTACATTTCGGCCTTTAAATTTTTCTGTATACAGTTGTTCTAATTTAGGAGTCACTTTTTTACAATGTCCGCAATCAGGTGACCAGAAATACAAAACTTTGTATTCGGCATCTAAACTGTAAAAGTCGGCCCAGTTTTGATCCGTGGTGTCTCTTAAGCTGATATTTGGAGGAGCCACACCTAAAACGGTGTTTTTCTTGCCATCCATATGTTCACATACAGATTCCAATTTATCCTCTGTCATCCAATAAGCAGGTGATTTTCCATCGGCATTGCGTGCACAATAATAACGATCCAACATATAAACTGGAACCTTGTCCATTCCCATTATTTTGCTTTTCTGGTATTTCAAAATAATTTCTGTAACGGCATATTGGAACATCTTTGATTTCGGATTCAAATTGTCGCAAAACTTAAAGGAGTATTTCACGATGGTATCCCAATGCTGGAGCATTACTGTTTTGGAAAAATACTGATCCAATTTATTTCCGAAAATTGGTGTGTTCACCAAACGGTCATCCGTAAAGTCTATATTGTCGAAATAATGCCCAAAGAAATAGTGGTAATTGAAAAGAGAATCTAATTTCTTACCATCTACGTCCACTGGAGCTTCAGGAATAACGACTTCCAACGACATGTTTACAATTTTCGAAACGAGTTTGTCCGAGTTGTCTGCGATTAATTTCTTTTGATAAACTAAAACCTCCTTCGAAATGCTATTTATTTTCTCCGATATTGCTTCGTATTCCGGAGTTCCTTCTGTCTGCGAATTTCTGTCTTCCACCAACTTGTTCGCAAAGGTTTTCTTGTCACTTAAAAAATGAATATAGGCGAAGAATACTTGGTTTTCAGCGGACTTTTTGACCTTCATCTCTTTGATGAAATCTTTTATGTCCGTTTCAAGGTACAATTCGGGCTCCGCGTTGTAGATGAATTCAAAATATTTTTGGTCGGGGAGTAACAAGCCCATAATTCCAGCTTCTTGTTTCGAACCATTGAATTCTACCATCCCATTTTTCATGAAGGCCGTATCCGCATACAACAATTTCTTACCGTAATACTTAATTAAATGAACAGTCGTATCTGGA
>ERZ887849.2254-NODE-2254-length-16311-cov-32.578248_pt1 | contig 16311 bp, 17 predicted proteins | sample MGYA00521267_ERZ887849 | MGnify/ENA primary metagenome ERZ887849 (study PRJEB32303, sample SAMEA104408601) | aquatic metagenome | biome: Brackish water; feature: Pelagic; material: water | place: Baltic Sea | collected 2014-06-06T16:11:00 | depth 2,863 m ... | reverse complement strand
GCCGCGCTCAAGGACGCCTACCGCGCCTTCCGCGACGCGCATGGCCTCGCCGAAACCGGGTTTCTGCCCGACCTTTAGAGGGCCGCAACCGAAAAGAGGTTCCTTCTCCTCCCTTCGCGGGTGGGTCAATTCCGGGAATATAGACCATTGGGCCGGTGCCGCCTTGGCTGCAACGAACGGCGTTGCTTCGTAGGAACCCTGCGGAACAACTCTCAAGGCCGACGACTTAATTGCAGTCGCGACCGGCCCAAAGCCGTCTAGGATCGGAAAGCGTCGGACAGTTGTTCTTAGGTTCGCATCCGCTGCAGCCAGTTCACCGTCAGAGCTTTGAATAATTCTGGTTGCTCCCAAGCCAGACTGTGACCTGCACAATCCAGCACTGCCAGTGTCGCTCTTGGATATCTCTCGAGCCCGTCCATCATGTCCTGATACCCCGCCATCGCGTCCTGACGCCCATTGACGATAAGACAAGGCCTTTCAAACCTGCACGCTGGCTTGGAAAGTTCAAAACTGAAATTGAAGTTGTCCCGGATCCTCTCCGCCAAATGCGGATCGACAAGCGTTGATGCAGACACCTTGGTGTTTTCGATCTTCTCAAGGATATCGGGTCTTTGAACAACAAGGCGAGAAAACCGCGCCCTGGCCTCGGGAGACGCCGAGGCGACCCATTCTTTGGGTATTTCAACAAGTGTTTGATGCTGAGGGCGCCAATTGGCTGATGTACCCGGCATGGCGTCCGCAACGATCAACATCATCCCTAGGATGTCGTTCGGTCTGGTATGCGCCAAGCCCATCGCGTGATAGCTTCCGCGGGACTCACCGATCACGGCGAACTTTTCTCCCTCGAAGGCCGTATCCATGAAAGAGCCAATCAGTTCAAGACATCATCTTGGCTCACAACACTGTCGTCGACTGCGGATCTCCCATGTCCCGGCAGATCTATGTAGACGCGCCGCCAGCCCACCAAGCCGTCGAAGACGGGCTCGATAGCGTCTATCATATGCCTGTGATCAAGGCCCCCACCATGCATTACCAATATGGGAATACCTTCGCCGCAGCTCACCGCATGAATGCGACCCATTTGTAGTTCGATGTGCACGACTGGCCCTCCCTGATTGGGAACCATATCGATTCACATCGAAAGAGTCAGGTTTGTCCGCACTGCGGACGTTGTTGCCAGTCGCAGCGAATGCCTGTGTGGATGGCTCCTGCATAGCAAGACATTTTTGATCTGATTTGTGCGTTTGTCAGAAGCAGTCATGTGTCCGGCCTGTTTGCGCGGTTTTGACCGCTGGCCTTGATGGGTTCCGCAAACCAAGTCCCTTACAGCTTAGCGGGCTATGACGCCCGGGACATTCGGCGGGGTGTCTTGGTTTTGGCGGCTGACTTATGCACCATCATCTCGCGGGTCTTGCTAACTCGTTGTTCCTTTCTTCTCAGGCTGCCGCACGGGGCTGTAAGGTTCATCGCGGGTCAGGACAGCCCAGACGATCCGGGCGGTCTTGTTGGCCATGGCGACGGATGCAACACGTGCAGCTTTGCGTTCGAGCAGTGACGTCAGCCACTTGCTGGCACTTTCGGGGTGGGACCGTGTTTGTCGGACCAGGGATGTCATGCCGACGACAAGCAACGATCGCAAATATTGATCGCCCATCTTGGTGATCCGCCCCAGCTTTTCCTTCCCTCTGCTGGATTTATTCGCAGGCGTCAAGCCCAGCCAGGCGGCAAACTCCCGGCCATTACAGAACCGATGCCCGTCGCCGATGCTGGCGATGATCGCAGAGGCCGTCACCGCGCCGACGCCGGGTATCGTGCGCAACAAACGGACACGCGCATCTTCTTTGGCCACTTGCTTGAGGCGCTCTTCATACCATCGGACCCGCTTATGCAAAGCCATCAGCTGTTCGGACAGATTGCGTATCACTTCATTGGCTATATCGGGTAGACCGAGAACTTCACCTAGCGTAATGTTCTCGGCGAAGCCAATCACCCGGGCTAGCCCTCTTGGAATGTAAACGCCAAACTCGGCAACCAGGCCACGTAGGCCGTTGATCAGCTGCGTCCTTTGACGAACCAAAAGGTCGCGAGCCCGATGAAGCGTTAGCTGGGCTTGTTTCTCCAACCGTTTTGATCGAAACAAAGCGCATCGTGGGTCGTGTCACGGCTTCACAGATTGCCTAAGCGTCGATTGCGTCTGACTTCCCTCGCTTGACGTAGGGCTTCACATACATCGGCGGGATCAAACGCACCTCGTGGCCCAAGGCCGTCAACTCGCGGGCCCAATGATGGGCGCTGCTGCAAGACTCCATGCCGATCAGGCAGGGTTCTAACTTAGCAAAGAACGGCAGAAACTTCGCCCATCTCAGGGGCTTGTTGAACAACACATCGTCTTTCTCTGCGATACCATGAACTTGGAAAACGTTCTTGGCCAGGTCAACGCCGATTGTGGTAACTTGCATGGGGTGGATCCTCTCAAAGCAGATTTAGACACCTGCATTATGGTGCATTGCGACGCCGGTTGGAGCAGGAGCCATCCACCCCATCAGCTTCCTGCGGGCCTGCTTCAGCGGCAGTGCTGACAAGCTGGCAGATTGAAAGGCTGCAAAGTGCTTTGAGCGGTCATCCGACGATGTCGCTCGGAAAACCGGCCGGATGTCTGACGGTCTATGCCTGCCGGGGCTCCTCTTGCCAGATCATGCGCACTAGTGCCTCGGCACGGAATCGACCAGCGCGCGGGCGGTGTCGTGGAACAGCGCCTTCCGCTGCGCCTCGGTCAGGCCGATCTGGCGGGCGCCGCGCTTCATGGAGCGGAGTTGTTCGTAGCGGATGAAGGTCATGTCGGGCAGACAATGGCCCAGCGTCAGGCTGTGATTGCCGAGGTGCAGCAGGCTCCATGCCCGGCCGAAGGCGATGTATTTGCCGCGCATCGGGCCGATCAGGTCGTCGCTTCCATACATCACCCGGTCGACGCCGACCCCGGTATAGAGCGCATCGAGCGCATCGGCCTCGCAGACGGTGGAGGTGTCGTACCAGATGTTCGGGATGCCACGCAGGGAAGCCGCCGCCGCTTCGATCGCCCAGGCGGAATAGCTGCGCGCGCAATGGGCAAGGCACCATTTGGCGCCCGGATAGCGCTCGGTCAGATCGCACAGATCGCGGATGTTGTCCGGGTCCGCGATGGCGTCGCGTTTGGACAGGTGCATCATGATGATGAGGCCCAGCTCATCGGCCAGCGCGATCTGCGGTTCGGGCAGGAAGTCGGTGATCCGGGCCTCCGCAGGCGGTGCGCCGCGGGCGTAGACAAGATAGGGTTTCAGCCCGATCAGCCCGGTCCGCGCCAGCGTCGCGCGGATGTGCCCGACCGTCATCTCCGGTTGGACGAGCATCAGCCCCGCCGATCGCGGGGCGCCCGAGACCTCGGCCGCGATAAGCGCATTGGCGGCCTTGGTATCGATCGGGCGTGGATAGGGGAAGGGGAAGGACAGCCGGTCGACCTCGCGCCCGGGCATCAGGGCCGCATCTACGGCATCGGCGATCGCCTTTGTGGCACGCGGGAAATAGGTGCCGATGCTCGGCGCATAGGGGCCGGTGGCCTTGGCGGGATCGGTGTAATGGGTCCAGTCATGCAGATGCGTATGGACATCGAAGACCCGTGCGGGAACGAAGTCGTTCAGCTCCTCCTCCCATATCCGGGTGTCGAGTGCGCAGGGGGCCCAATGCGGATCGCTCATCTTCATGCCTTGTGATGGATCATGTTAACATCATAACATGATAACACTGGCGCAGGGAGGTTGCGATGAACAAGGGGCAAGCGCTCTGGGATCGGGCGAAATCGGTCATCCCCGGCGGCAACATGCTGCTGTCCAAGCGGCCCGAGATGCATTTGCCCGACATCTGGCCCGCCTATTTCTCGCGCGCGGCGGGGGTGACGGTCTGGGATCTGGAGGATCGGGCATTCACCGACATGTCGCTGATGAGCGTGGGTACCAATACGCTGGGCTATGGCCATCCGTCGGTCGATGCCGCTGTGCGCGGCGTGATCGACGCGGGCAACATGTCGACCCTCAACGCCCCCGAAGAGGTGGCGCTGGCCGAACGTCTGGTGGCGCTGCATCCATGGGCCGACATGGCCCGTTTCGCCCGTTCGGGCGGGGAGGCCAATGCCATCGCGATCCGCATCGCCCGCGCGGCCAGTGGGCGCGACGGCGTGGCGATCTGCGGCTATCACGGCTGGCATGACTGGTATCTGGCCGCCAATCTTGGCGATGCGGCCGGTCTGGACGGGCATCTGCTGCCCGGACTTGATCCGGCGGGTGTTCCGCGTGATCTGGCGGGCTCGGTCTTTCCGTTTGCCTACAACGATCTGGAAGCGCTGAAATCGCTGGTCACGGACCAGAAGATCGGCGTCATCAAGATGGAGGTGTCACGCAGCGCCGATCCCGCCCCCGGTTTTCTTCAGGCCGTCCGCGACATCGCGGATGCGCATGGCATCGTCCTGATCTTTGACGAATGCACCTCGGGCTTCCGGCAGGCCTTTGGCGGGTTGCACAAGATCTACGGCGTCGATCCCGATATGGCCGTCTTTGGTAAGGCGCTGGGCAATGGCTATGCGATCACCGCCGTGATCGGGCGGCGCGCGGTCATGGATGCTGCGCAATCGACCTTCATCAGCTCTACCTTCTGGACCGAGAGGATCGGCCCCGTCGCGGCGCTTGCCACGCTCGATGCGATGGAAGACTGCCGGTCGTGGGAGGTCATCACCGAAACCGGGCGCGAGATCACCCGCCGCTGGCAGGACCTTGCCGCCTCGCATGGTCTGACGATCCGCACACGGGGCCTGCCGGCGCTGACCGGCTTTGACATTCCGGGCGCGCGTGGACTGATCTACAAGACGCTGATCACGCAGGAAATGCTCAAGGCCGGATACCTTGCGGGCACCAGTGTCTATGTCAGCACGGAACACCGGCCCGACGTGGTGGATCGCTATTTCGAGGCGCTGGATCCGGTCTTTGCCCTGATTGCCGAGTGCGAGGACGGGCGCGATCCAGAGGCGCTGCTTGACGGGCCGGTGTGTCATTCGGGCTTTTCGCGGCTCGCCTGAGCGTTCAGGCGAAGGGTCTCGCATGGCGGCGAAAGCCGCCCGGGGTCATTCCGCGCGATTGCTGGAACGCCGCGCTCAGCGTTTCGGCATGGCCATAGCCGACCTGCCGGGCGATCTCGGCCAGCGTCAGGCCCGTCGTTGCCAGAAGCGCCTCTGCCCGTGTCAGCCGCAATTCGCGAAGGTGCGCCCCGGCGGGAGTGCCATGAACCTCGCGGTGGAGCGTGCGCAGCGCGCTTTCGCGCAACCCGATCAGGGCGGCCACATCCACGAGGCTGCGCATCGCCCCGAGGTTCGCCGCCGCCTGATCCCAGGCCTGCGCCAGCCGCTGCGCCCGGCGGTCGGGTTCGGGCGCGCCGGTGCCTGCGTCAAAACCGTCGAGGATCGCGCGCAGGAGCCGCGTCCGCCGCTCTGTCGCCTCGGGGCTGTCCTTGGCCAGCCTGAGCGCGAGGCGGACAAGCGCCTGCAGATCGATCCGCTCGGGCGCCGGCGCACGCCGATGGCCCGCCCCCTCGGCCCCGCTCATCCGGAAATGGCAGACCGAGGCGGTCGCGGCACCGCCCACCGCCTCGCCGGAAAACGGGGTTCCCGGCAGGATCAGGATCCCGTCAGGGGCCGAAAGATCGACGTGGTCTCCATCCTCGAACCTGATGCGCGCGCGGCCCTGATGGATCCACAGCAGATCGTGGAACGGCCATGTGACCGGGCCGATCGGAAGGCGCCGGTCAAAGCGGCCATAGGCATGGCGCAAAAGGGCCGTGATGTCCCGATCCTTGGTCATGGGGCCGATATTGCGCCGGATTTGTCGATATTCCTAGTCTGGCGTCGGATCTCTGGCTGCGCGGTTCCGTGGTCTTCGTGCTTCGATATCCCGCAACAGGGGAGAGAGATGACAGATGTCCGATCTTGATATGAATGACCTCGCGGCGGGGTTTGTGCGCGATGGATATGTGGCGCTGCAACCGCTGTTCGATGCAGACAAGATGGCCGAGATCAACGCAGAGCTTGACCGTTACATCGCTGACGTCATGCCCACCATGCCGGTCGAGGAGGTCTATTTCGAGAACCGGGACGATCGCTCCACGCTCAAGCAGATGCAGAAGCTGTCGGTCTATGACGCCTATTTCCGCGAGTTGATGGAAAACAGCGTCATCCGCGATCTGGCCTCGGCTGCCATGGGCGAGGCGGCGGTCCCGCAAAACCTGCAATATTTCAACAAGCCCGCCGGCATCGGCCAGCCCACCCCGCCGCATCAGGATGGGTATTACTTTCACCTGTCGCCCTGCAAGGCGGTGACGGGTTGGCTCGCTCTGGAACCGGTAGACGAGGAAAACGGCTGCATCCACTACGTCCGGGGCTCGCACAAGGCAGGCGGCTTCCGGTCCCATGGCCGGTCGAACGTGCTGGGCTTTTCGCAGGGCCTGATGGATTTCGGGACCGAGGACGACAAGGCCAACACCGTGGCCTTTCCCGGCGATGCGGGCACGTTCCTCATGCATGACGCGCATATCATCCACTGGGCCGGGCCGAACGTCTCCCCCGACCGGTCGCGCCGGGCGCTGGGCTTTGTGTATTTCGGCGAAAGCGCGCGGATCGACGAGGCGTCGAAGGCTGCCTACAAGGCGCGGCTCGAGGCCGAGCTGCGCGCCGAAGGGAAGATCTGAGATGTCGGGATTTCGCCCCCGGGGCATCTGGAGCGCTGTTCTTCTGCCGGTTCAGGGTGGGGATCAGATCGACATGGGCGCTCTGGCAGAACTGGTCGATATCCTTTGCGCCTCGTGCGTGGCGGGCATCTATACTAATGGCACGGCGGCCGAGTTCTTCAACCAGACCGAGACGGAGTTCGACGCGATAACCGATCTCGTGCTTGGCGTCGCGGGCCGGGCAGGGGTGCCGGTCCAGATCGGGGTCAGCAATTCCAACCCGCGCGTGGCCCGCGAAAGGCTGCGCCGGATCGCGGAAAGTGACGCGGTCGCCGCGCAGATCACGCTGCCCGATTGGTGGCCCCCGTCCGAGACCGAACAGGCCCGGTTCATCGACGGCATGAGCGAGGCATCGGACGGATTGCCGCTGATCCTGTATAATCCACCCACCGCCAAGGTTCGGCTCGACGTGCCGGGCATCGCCCGGCTGCGCGCGCGCAGCGCATTGCTCGTGGGCGTCAAGGTCGCGGGCGGCGATGCGGCTTGGTATGCACAGCGGCACGAGATGCTGGGTGACATGTCTGTCTTTGTCGCCGGTCACACCGTGGCCTTCGGGCGGCCCCTCGGGGCCGACGGCGCCTATTCCAACGTGGCCTGCCTGTCGCCTGCCGGGGCGGTGCGTCACTGGGACCTGGCCGCGACCGATCCCGAGGTCGCCCGCGATGTCGAGGATCGCTTCCGCCGGTTTCTGCACGAAACCATGATCCCCCTGGCTCGCGATCACGGCCTGTCGGACGCCGCCCTTGACAAGGCGATGGCCGCAGCGGGCGGCTGGGGCCCGGTCGGGCCGGACCTGCTCTGGCCCTATTCAGGCGCGACGCCCGGGATGGTCGAGGCGATCCGCGCAAGCGCGCAAGACCTGCTGCCCGACCTGATGGAAGGTCTGGGGATTTCCTCCTGACAAGAGTTACCCGTCAAAAGACGGACATCGGACACAGGCCCCTTCTCGCGTGTCACCGTCAGATGAACGCAAGGTACCTAGACCTATCCATGCTGTTCTAGCAAAAGACATCATTTGGCTTCGATCTCCGCTCCGCTCCGCTCAAGAGCGAGGTCTTGCGGTGCGGACGGACATAGGGGTTGCTACCTGGTCACTTCCGTTGTTGGCTTCTTGAGCACATCCCAAATGAGCAGGTCACATGGCTAAGATTTCGATTGCAGTATTTGGAGGTGGTTCGGTCGGTCTTTGTCTTGCCGCTCATTTCGCGAAAGCCGGCGCACGGGTCTTCCTGCTCGTCAGGCAGACTTCGATAGAAGCGATACTTGGCAAGCCGATTGCCGTAACCGGCCTTCTCGGCGATCACTTGGTCTCTGCGGGAGCCTATACCGTTTGTGACGCAGACGCTCCGCCAGATGAGGTGCTGGGTTGTAACATGCTGGTCATGACGACAAAGGCCTACGACCTGGATAAGGCTCTCAGACCATTTGTCGAAAAAGCACGCTGCCCGCCGATCCTGCAGCTTCAGAACGGAATGGGCGCAGGCGAGATTGCGCGCCGGGCGGTCGGCCCGAACGTCGCGGTTTATTCAAGCGCCATGATGATTGGCATGGCCCGTCAAACTCCGACTAGCGTGGTCGTGACGGCTCAATCCAGTCCCATTCTCTGTGGCTCCCTTCTCGGCGACACCGAAAAACCGCTCCGAGACGTGCTGCGGGTCGCCGAACAGGGTTTTGTGCCAATGGCTCACGATCCCTCAATTCGGAAGACGATCAGTTTCAAGCTGCTGTTCAACAGTTGTATGAACCCGACTGGTGCTTTGACGGGACAAACCTATGGTGAGTTGCTCGACAACCCCGATTCCAGAGAGTTCAATGTCGGGTTGGCAGACGAGACACTCGCGGCTTATGCGCAGGCTTTTGATTATCGACCCGCCGACAGCGGGCAGCACTATGTTGAAGAAGTCCATAGCAAGATCATCTTCCCGCGGGCGCAGGATCACCGGTCATCAATGCTTCAGGACTTGCAAGCTGGTAGAAAGACGGAAATCGACTTCTTGAACGGCGCGATCATCCTGCTTGCAGATGATGCAGGGCTTCCTTCGGTTAGACATGAGAGCATCACCCAGCTCATCAAAGCCTGCGAGGCCTCCAAGGCGTTTAGCCATCAAGGTCATAGTAGCCTTGAGGCGCGCTGATTGCGGCAGCAGCGAAGTCTCGCATATCGGACCCGTAAGGCGCCCTCCGAACCCCTGACGCGGGGGCCAACTGCCGGAGCGGGGACCCTGGTGCAGGTGGCGTAACTTAGTAGAGGAGAAAGCCGCCATCGGCGCGCAGAACCTCGCCGGTGACGAAACTTGCCGCCGGACTGGCGAGAAAGGCGATGACCTCGGCCATTTCCTCGGGCGTGCCGGGGCGGCCCAAGGGGGTCGTCCGGACGAAGGGCGATGTGGGCGTATCGCCGCTTTGCCATCCCGATTTCAGCGCGTCGGTCGTCTCGGTCCGGATGTCGCCCGGCGCAATCGCGTTGACCCGTATCCCCGCCTCTGCCCATTCCAGCGCCAGACTGCGCGTCAACGCGTCGATCCCGGCCTTTGTGGCGCAATAGGCGGCCCCGTTGAACTGGGCTGCACTGCCCCCGACCGATGATACATTGACGATCGACCCGCCGCTGTCGCGCAGCAGCGGATAGGCCTTCTGCGCCATGGCGAAGGCCGCGGTGAGATTGACACTGACGATCCGTTCGAAATGATCGAGGCTTTGCGTCGCGGCCGGCGCGAGCGCGGCCTGCCCGATGATGGCCGCGTTGTTGACCAGCAGGTCCAGCCGTCCGAACCGTGCCTCGATCGTATCGAACAGCGCGTCCCGGGCCGCGGCGTCGGTCACGTCCATGGGCACGGACAGGGCGGTGACGCCCGATGCCGTCAGCTCATCGGCCACCTTGTTCAATGGCGCGGCATCGATCCCGCACAGGACGATCGTCGCGCCATCCCGGGCAAAGCGGCGGCAGGTCGCGGCGCCAATGCCCGTTCCGGCTCCGGTGATGAGGACAACGCGTTTCGCCGTCATGATGCCGCCTCCGGGGTGGGCTGGAATGTGCCGGGCAGGTCGGATCGCCCGATCCGGATCGCGTCGCCACCCATGGTTTGCATCGTGCCGGGATCCTTGAAGCCGTGGCCTGTCAGGATGCAGATCGCGGGGCGGTCGCCCGTCAATTGCCCCTCCCGCGCCGCGGCCAATGCGCCTGCGACGCCGACGGCACCCGCCGGCTCGACAAGGATGCCTTCCTCCTGTGCCAGCCTGCGTTGCACGGCGCGGATCTCGTCCTCGTCGATCACATGGCCGGTGCCGCCGGTGGCGCGCGCGTGGCGGATCACCTCGTGTCCGTCCAGAATGAACCCCACGCCAAGCCCGCTGATCGTGGTTGAGGTCGCGACGGGGCGGGCCTCTGTCGCACCCTCGCGCAGGGGCGTGGCCACGGTATCGTTTCCCTCGGGCTGGACAGCATGGATCCGTGGGCCTGCCCCTGTCAGGCCCGCGCCGCGCAGATCGTCATATCCACGCCCGATCGCCACATACAGGCCGCCGCCGCCCACCGGAACGAAGACATCGGCCGCGTCGGGCGCATCCGCGTGCAACTCATAGGCGATCGTCTTGATCCCCTCCATCGGGCCGGGGCAGATCGCATAGGCGGTGATGAACAGGGTCAGGCCGCGGGCCTCGGCCTCCCTCTCCAGCATCTCAGAGATTGCGCGGCTTTCCTCGGGGTCGATCGTGAATCGGTCGACCCGGTAGACCCGCGCCCCGTAGGCCAGCATCTGGGCCAGTTTGCCCTCGGGCGCATTTTCCGAGACATAGAGCGCGCAATCCATCCCGGCCGAGGCGGCAAAGGCCGCAAGTGCGGCGCCTGTGTTGCCAGACGAGGTGGCGATGCAGGACGTCGCGCCGCCGCAAAGCGCCTCTCCGATCGCAAGCCCCGCGAACCTGTCCTTGTAGGACCCGGTCGGGTTCAGCTGCTCCATCTTGAAGCGCAGATCGGGGATGCCGGCCTTGGGGCCGATGGACCGGCTCCGCACCAGCGGTGTGAAGCCCTGACCCAGATCAATGGCGCGGTCCAGCCCCGGAACGGGCAGGAAATCCGCATGGCGCAGATATAGGCTGTCGCGCGCCATCATGGCTCCCCCGGTTGATACGGGCCAAGCCTAGGGGCGTGGAGAGCGGAACTCAAGCCGGGCGGCTTGGCCGCGGGGCTGAAATGGGCCAGTCTTTTCCAATGATGGACCGGAAGGGCACATGAAATGACGCAAGTGACGGTGGCGCCTGTGGGCAGCCTCTGTGCGGGCCTTGGCGAAGGCCCGGTCTGGGACGACGCAGCAGGGCTCTTGCGCTGGATAGATATCCGGCTCTGCCGACTTTACGCCACCGATCTCGCCACCGGCGAGACGATATTCCGCGACCTGCCCGGATCGCCCGGTTGCGCCGCGCTGACGGATGACGGCGCGATCCTTCTGGCGATCGGGCAGGGGCTGTTGGTTATGTCCGCGACAGGTGACCTGCGCCCCGTCGCGGCCTTGCCGCCGGGGATGCCGGGGCGCTTCAACGATGGCAAGCCCGACGCCGCGGGGCGGTTCTGGGTCGGGACGGCGACGGCCGAGGGGCATTTCGATTGTGCCCTGTGGTGCCATGACTCGGGGGCGGGATTCTCGCAGCGGCTGCCGGGCATCTCGATGTCGAATGGCATCGGCTGGAGCCCGGATCGCCGGCGGATGTATTATGTGGATTCCGTGACGCAAAGGCTCGATGCCTTTGCCCATGACCCCGAGACGGGCGCGATCTCGGACCGCCGGGCGATCTGCAGCTTGCCGGGCGATCAGCTGCCCGACGGGCTGTGCGTCGATGCCGAAGGCGGGATCTGGCTGGCCGTCTGGGGGGGCGCCTGCGTGCTTCATCTGTCGCCCGAGGGCCGCGAGCTGGGCCGTGTGACCCTGCCCACGCCATTGGTGACCAGCTGCGCCTTCGGCGGACCGGCGTATCGGACGCTCTTCATCACCACTGCATCCGAGGATGAGGACGATCCCTATGCGGGACGGCTCTTTGCGGCGGATGTGGGCGTTGCGGGCATGGCGCCCGACCGGGTGCGGCTGCCCTAATCGTCGGGATGGGCGCTGGCCATCAGCAGATCGCCCTGTGATACCCAGCGGCTGCGGCGCAGGAACATGGCGATGCCATCGGCCTCGGCCGGGACGGAGGCCAGAACGCGCCCGTCCAGATCGGTGATGTCGAAACAGATGTCGCCCTTGCGGAGCGGTGCCAGCAGGTCGACCCGGCAATGGCAAAGGCCCGAGACCGGCGCCATGATCGCATGATCCAGATCGCCGCTGCCCGCCACCTGGAGTGGGGCTGGGCCGGGGTCGGGGCGCTGGTCGAGCATCCCAAGATGCGCCATGACTCCGCGCACGCCGTCCTCGTATCGCGACACGATCTCTGGCGGCGGGACGATCCCCCCACCGGCCTCGATATAGATCGAGGGAATGCCCGCATCCTGCGCCTCCGACATGGTGCGGCCGGGCGGCAGGGGGGCGGGGTGGCGCCACACCACGGGCGCGCCGAAAGCCCGTGCCATGGCACGGGCAGCGCTCCCCGTCGCCGCGGCATCGCCATAGCCCGCGAAGAGCGGGCAATGCACTGGCCCGCCGCCGCTGTGCAGATCGATCAGCGCATCGGCCGGACGGATCACATGCCGCGCGAGCAGCGCGGCCAGAACCTCGGTCGGGCTGCCCTCGGGGTCACCGGGAAAACAGCGCGCGAGGTTGCGCCCGTCGGACGGCGAACACCGGGTCGAGGCGGCAAGCGCCTCGGGATTGGCGGCGGGACACAGGATCAACGTCCCCGCCATCTCGGCGGGGTCGAGGGACTGCATCAGCGCCGACAGCGTCAGCGGCCCTTCCAGCTCGTCACCATGAACCGCGCCGATCAGCGCCAGAACAGGCCCCGCACGCGCGCCCGTCAGGGTAAAGATGCGCAAGGGATGGTCGCGAAGTGCCGTGGCAAGGCGCGTCTCACACAGGCCGGGATTGGTCATTTCGGTGACCTCACGTTTCTGGGGCGCGCGCAGGCGCTTGCGCGATCTGCCACCCGGGTTCAACATGACCTGATGGAACCACATTCCCCACCTGATCCGAAAGCGCAAACATGACCGGTTCCGGTGCGCAGGGCCGTCGCGTGGCCGTCGCCTCGATCATGCAGGAGACGAACACCTTCTCGCCGATCCCCACAACAGTCGCGCTCTTTGAAAGCTACTACATCCACCGGGGCTCCGAAATGCGCGAGGGCTTTGGCGCGTCCCGGGTCGAGATACCCGCCGTTCTCGCCACGCTCGATGCGGCGGGTGTCGAGGCTGTGCCCCTGATCGCGGCCTATGCCGCGGCCGCGGGGCCTATGCAGCGGCCAGATTTCGAACGTCTCGTCTTGGAGATGGAAACCCGGCTTGACGCGGCGGGTCCGGTCGACGGGTTGATCCTTGTGCTGCACGGGGCGTTCGTGATCGAGGATCAGCCGGACGGCGATGGCGAGATCATCGCCCAGATGCGGGCGCGCCTGCCGGACGGGGTGCCGATCGGCGTCTCGCTGGATCTGCACGGGCATATCACCCCCCTGATGCTTCAGCCCGAGACGTTCCACGTGGGCTATCAATGCTATCCGCATACCGACATGTTCGAGACGGGCGAACGGGTGGCCCGGCTGATGATCGACACGCTCGAGGGTCGGTGCCGCCCGGTCATGGCGCTGGCCAAATGTCCGGTGATCGTGCCCCCTGTCTGCGGACGCACGACCGATGGCCCGATTGCGGAGGTGGCCCGGGCCGCGCGCCAGATGGAGGCCGGTGGGCTTGTCCGCCATGCCTCGATCTTTCCGGTTCAGCCTTGGATCGACGTCCCCGATCTGGGCTTTGCGGCGCTTGTCTGCGCCGACGGCGATCAGGGGCGCGCGCAGGCGGCCGCCGACACGCTGGCACAGATGGTCATGGATATTCACGATGAATTCCCGCTCGGCCTCACGCCGCTTGCGGAGGTGATCCGCATTGCCCATTCGAGCGACGGCATGACCCTTGCCGCCGACACGGGCGACGCGCCCACCGGCGGGGCCGCGGCCGATAACGTGGCGGTTCTGCGCGCGGTGCTGGGGACTGGTGCCGACCGCGAACCGGGCCTTACCCTTCTGACGTTGTGCGACCCGCAGGCGGCGGGCCTTGCCCATCAGGCGGGGGTCGACCGGGAGATCGAGGTCGCGCTGGGCCACCGCTTCTCTGTCCTCGATGGTGCGCCCCTGGTCGTGACGGCCAAGGTCATATCGGTTTCTGACGGGCGCTACGTGATGTCCGATGCCGGAGCGCAAGGGCTTGCGATGGACATGGGGCCCACGGCGGTGCTGGGCATCGGGCAGGTCCGCGTTCTTGTCCGCAGTCGCCCCTCGATGGAGTGGGACCGCGCGATGTATCTGTCGCAGGGGCTCGATCCGGCGGCGGCCAGGCTGGTCTTCGTCAAGTCGCCTTCGCATTTCCGGGAGAGTTTCGGCCCGCTTGCCGCGCGTATTCTTCTGGCCGATACGCCGGGGCCGACGCGGGCCGATATCGGGCAATTGCCCTATCGCCGGGTGACACGGCCGCTGTCACCCCTTGATCCGATCTAGGAGGTCCCGATGCGCCTGACCCTTGTGGCGAACCCGCCCGATGACACGAACCTTCGGGTGCTGCGCCAGCTGGGCGTTGAGGAGGCCGTGCATTACGACATGACAGGCCTACCCGAGGATGGCGCAGCACTTGATGCGATCGCGGCCCGATATCGGGGATTCGGCCTGAGATGGACGATCGCGGAATCGGGCCCGCCCATAGACCGAATCGTCATGGGCAAGGATGGCTGGCAGGACCAGACCGAGCGCTACAAGCGCAGCTTGGGCCATCTGGGCAGGCTTGGGGTCGAGGTGGTGGCCTACAACTTCATGCCGCAGGTCTTTGACGATGCGATGGTCGTGCGAACCGCGATGGAACGGCAGACTCGGGGCGGGGCGCTGACCAGCGGTTTTCGCGTGGCTGACCTGGCGGCGCTCGACCTGCACCACTACGAAGAGCCGATCCCGCGCGACAGGATGTGGGACAATCTCGAACGGTTCCTGCACGACGTGATCCCCGCCGCCGAAGCCGCCGGTGTCCGGCTGGCGCTGCATCCCGATGATCCGCCCCTGCCGGAAATGTGCGGGCTTCAGCGGATTGCCGGGAGCGTCGAGAATTTCGACCGCATCCTCGGGATATCGCCGAGCCCGGCCAATGCCATGACCTTCTGCATGGGCTGTTTCGCGGAGGCCGGCCACGATATCCCGGCGCTGGTGCGCCGCTGGCAGGGACGGATCGGTTTCGTCCATGTGCGCGACATCCGCGGCAGTTGGGACGATTTCATCGAGACATTTCCCGACGACGGGCAGACCGATCTGTTCGCGGTGTTCCGGGCCCTTGTCGAGACGGGCTATGACGGCCCGATCCGCAGTGATCACGCGCCGCTTCTGGCCTGCGACGACGGCGCCAACGACGGCTATGCGATGAGCGGACATATCTTTGCACTCGGCTATCTTCGGGGGCTTGCCGATGCGGCCGTTCGCGAAGGTCAGGCAACGGGTGTTTAGGGCTTGAACAGGGGGGGCGATTCCGCCCAGTCTTCGCATGTCATCCGATGGGCCAACCGCCAGATGATGACATCTGCCAACCGGAAGGACACGACATGAAAGATCGCCTCGAGACCCTGAAAACCTGCGCCGAAGAGCTGTATTCCGCCGTGATCTGCGACACGCTCGACAGCATGGGACTGCGGCGGCAGGCGCTCGATCCCGGGCTTCGCGCGGTGGGCGAGGGCATGTCGATCGCGGGGTTCGCCCGGGTCGGGATCTACATGCCGATCTATCACGACGACGAGACCGTGAATGTTTACGAGCACGAGATCACGCTTGTCGACAGCCTTCAACCCGGGGAGGTGCCCGTCATCTCGTGCAACGCCAACCTTGGCATCGCGCCCTGGGGCGAATTGCTGTCGACGCGCGCGCAGTACCTGCAAAGCCCGGGCTGCATCACCGATGGCTGCGTCCGCGACGTGAGGCAGATCCGCGAGATGGGCTATCCCGTCTTTTCGGGTGGCACCAACCCCGTCGATACCAAGTACCGGGGCAAGATGATGTGGCTTGACGTGCCCTGCGTCATCGGCGGTGTGACGGTCAATTCCGGCGATCTTGTCGTGGCCGATATCGACGGGATCGTCTTCGTTCCGGCGGACAGGATCGACGAGGTCATGGAGGGCGCGCTGTCCAAGGTGCGTTCCGAAAACACGGTGCGGGAGGAGCTTCGCGCAGGCCACAGCCTCGCCGAGGTCTTCGAGCGGCACGGGATCCTCTAGCCGGGGGCCGCGCCTCAGGACCGCCGGTAGAGCCTGAGAGACAGAGGCATCAGGATCAGCGCCAGAACGGCCGGCGCCAGAAGCGCCAGACCGACGGCGCCTGCCGTGACGGTCCCGTCCATCGGTACCTCCAGAG
>ERZ887849.2249-NODE-2249-length-16350-cov-29.331758_pt1 | contig 16350 bp, 10 predicted proteins | sample MGYA00521267_ERZ887849 | MGnify/ENA primary metagenome ERZ887849 (study PRJEB32303, sample SAMEA104408601) | aquatic metagenome | biome: Brackish water; feature: Pelagic; material: water | place: Baltic Sea | collected 2014-06-06T16:11:00 | depth 2,863 m ... | reverse complement strand
TGAAAGAAAATTTTAGGATTCTATATTTTAAAAGTGACTTCATAACATAAGGAAAGACAAGATTTCCTTATGATAATACAAGTATTACGCCAAAACTTGCTTTGAAATTTTAATAATAATTTAACATTGAATTCGATTTAGTGTATAAACAAAGTTTAGTTTTGTCAAAAACAGAATTATGACGTTTGGGGTTTTTGAAATTTTATCACTCATTGGAGCGCTCGGTTTTTTCATCTTTGGGATGAAAATTATGAGCGATGGAATTCAAAAATTCGCTGGTGATCAAATGCGTTCGATACTGAGGCAAATCACACAAAATCGTTTTGCAGGTATATTGACTGGCTTTGGAACAACTGCTATCATTCAATCATCAAGTGCAACAACCGTAATGATTGTGAGCTTCGTTAACGCAGGTTTACTCTCATTGCGACAGGCTATTGGTGTCATCATGGGGGCGAACATTGGTACAACAGTGACTGCTTTTCTTCTTCTGGCTTTTGGTTTTGGTAAATTCAGCATTTCAGATTATTCGCTACCGATCATCGCAATTGGTATACCCCTATTTTTTATAAATCATTCAAAAATTAAGTCTTTCGGTGAATTCCTCATAGGTTTTGCCATTTTGTTCATGGGACTTGACGCACTTAAAGAGTTAATGAGCTTTATTAAGGAAGACCCCAGTTTTCTCCAAAATTTCATCCAACCATTAGACCAATTTGGTTTTGGATCTGTGATCATATTTGTTCTCATTGGAACCCTATTAACTGTAATAGTTCAATCTAGTAGCGCCGCCATGGCGATAACGCTTTCATTATGTGGTGGAGCAAATGGATTATCATTCGAATTGGCAGCCGCAATTATTCTTGGAGAAAATATTGGAACAACAATTACAGCAAATATGGCAGCTTTAATTGGAAATATTCACGCGAAAAGAGCCGCTTTAGCCCATCTTTTCTTCAATGTTTTTGGTGTAATCTGGATGCTCATTGCATTTTATCCATTTTTGCAATTTGTGCATTTCTTGGTTAGTGAAACTTTTTTCAATGCACTAATCATAGATGGTGATACTGAATCCTCAACACGCTGGTCACTGGCTGTTTTCCACTTGTTCTTTAATATATTTAATACGTTAATTTTGGTTGGATTTATAGCCAATATTCAAAAACTTGTAATACGTATTCTTCCTCCGAAAAATGATGATGATGAGATGTTTAATCTTAAATATTTCTCGTCAACAATTCCTATGGGTGAATTATCCATAATCGAGGCACAAAAAGAAATTGTAAAATTTGGTAAAATTGTTTCAAGAATGAACGATTTCTGCCGACATATTTTGACTGAGAAAAAGGATTCAGAGTTCAATAGATACATTGAGCGCATTGAAAAATACGAGGATATTACAGACAAAATGGAAGTTGAAGTAGCAAGCTACCTAACAAAGGTCTCCGAAAATGAATTAAGTGAAAGAAGCTCTATAAAAATTAGAGGAATGCTGAGTATGGTTGGCGACTTAGAAAGAATGGCCGATATTTATTACCAGATTTCAAAAACCACTTTAAGAAAAAGAAATAACAAAATATGGTTCACGCCAAATCAACGCGAACGAATTATTGAAATTTATAATCTCATGGAAGAGATTTTGGAAACAATGTGTCTCAATCTTGAAATGAGGTATTCTGAGGTGGAATTGTCTAAGGCAAAAGTCTTGGAGAAAAGTCTCAATAAGCTAAGAAAAGAAATACGGAAAGAACACTTCTTGAATGTTGAGAAAGGAGAATATCCATTTAATAATTCCATTCTTTATAGTGACCTATTTAATTCCCTCGAAAAGGTAGGAGATCACGCAATAAATGTCACCGAATCCATTACTGGTGAGGTTTAGTCAAACAAAAAATTAACTTTCTACATTTTGTAGTTTCCTTTTTATGCCAATTGAATGCATCATGAAACTAATGAGTTGGTAAGTTCTTGACCTATTTGTGTTTTTTATTTTGCTTTTTATTTAACGATTTGTATCCAATAATTTATTTGAAATTACCCGTGTGATTTTTTGCAAATTCAAGCAAAATTTAAGATTTTTAAGATCTAAACAAATGTCAATGAAATCTATAGTAGTAACAATTACCTTTCTCTTTATTTTCCTAAACCTTAACAGCCAAAAAATTTACAGGTGGTATCAAGACGGAAAAATCATTTTTGAACTTGCTGAAAATCAAGCAAAATACAAAACAATCGAGGGCTTTGTCCCGGAAGCGCACATGCCTTTTTCAAATGCCTTAATTGATCAATTCGGTATTGAATCATTAGAGCTAATTCACCCTAACATTCAGGACGCTCGTCTGTCGAGAACATACGAAATCCAGTTTAGCGAAATCGAAATGGTCGAGCAGCTCATCAGTGATCTCAGACAAACAATAGATGTGGCATACGTCGAAAAGAAAGAACTTCACGAATCCTTTTTAACACCAAACGATCCTTACTTTACGAATTCATTTAATAATGGTATGTGGTGCTTGTACCAAGTCAATGCTCCACAGGCATGGGATATCTCTATAGGTGATGCCAATGTGGTTGTCGCGGTTACCGACAATGCAATTCAAATCAATCACCCAGACCTTGTCAATAAGGTGGTGCCCGGTCGAGATGTTGTGGATGATGACAATGATCCTTCGCCTTGTGGCGGAAACGATGGTTTTCATGGTTCTCATGTTTCGGGAACTGTAGGCGCTGAAACCAACAATAACCTAGGGGTTGCCTCACTTGGATATAATATCAGTGTGATGCCTATAAAAATTGGAAATTGTTCTACAGGTGCATTAACAGGAGGTTATGACGGAATTATCTGGGCCGCCGATAATGGTGCAGATGCAATAAATATGTCCTGGGGAGGCGGAGGATTATCAAATTATGGTCAAAATGTATGCAACTATGCTTGGAATGCGGGAGTAATATTAATCGCAGCTGCAGGAAATGATAATACAAACCAGCAGTTTTATCCGGCAGCCTATGACAATGTAGTCAGTGTTGCAGCAACAACAAATGGTGATGCAAAATCAAGTTTTTCTCAGTATGGAACATGGATAGACGTTTCTGCTCCCGGCTCTCAGATTTTGAGTACCAATGAGGGTACTGGTTATTCTATGTCACAGGGTACCTCCATGGCTTCGCCAATGGTGGCAAGCTTGGTTGGCCTAATGATCTCTCATGCTCCATCCGCTTCACCATCAGATATTGTGGGTTGCTTACTCTCATCTGCAGACAATATAGAATCAGCAAATCCAAATTATCAAGGTCAACTTGGATCAGGAAGAATCAACGCGGAAGAGGCGTTGATTTGCTTAAATGCATTTACTTATAGTTTAGATGCAGGAATTACCAATATCTTCTCACCCGAAGGCCAGTTGTGCACTGCCACCGTTAATCCTGAATTCGAATTGCGAAACTATGGAAGTCAGACACTGAACTCTGTAAGTATTTCTTATCAATATGATGGCGGTGCTGCACAAACGATCAATTGGACAGGTTCACTGGGACAAGGTGGAGTAGAAAGCATTTCTTTACCCACTACAACATTAGCTACTGGAGCTCATACATTAACTGTTTCTTGTAACTCTCCTAATGGTTCGACAGATCAAAACAATTCAAACAATGCTCAAAGCTCTAATTTTAATATCATTCCCACAGGTCAAATTGCTACCATAGAAGTCACGACAGACTGCTGGGGTTCGGAGGTTCAATGGAATATTACAGAGCCAGGAGGGACTGAAATTCTAGCTTCTGGAGGTCCTTATACAGACATAACGGGTGGCGAAACCTATCAAAGTGATGTCTGTCTTGCAGCCGGATGTTATGTCTTTACCATAACGGATGGTTATGGAGATGGCATGCACGGAAGTCAATACGGATCATGTACAGTGGATGGATCATATAATATATCTGAATCAAGTGGAAATGTAGTAGCCGAAATACAGGCTGCCAATTCAGACTACGGAACAGAAGAAGTCAATAATTTTTGTATCTCTTCTAACCAAGACTATGACATTGGTGTAAGTGAAATTTTAAATCCTGAAGGGACAATATGTGATGCTTCGATAGAGGCACAAGTGGTGCTCTTTAATTACGGTTCTCAATCCGTATCTTCTGTTGATTTAGATTACGACTACGGAGGAGGTGCCCAATCAATGACCTACACTGGGAGCATCCCATCAGGATCATCGGTTACCGTTACCCTACCTGTCTTCAATGGAAATGGAGGTGCATCTACTTTTAGCATTACGACCTCCAACCCTGATGGAAATCCAGATGCGAACGTACTTAACGATAACATGACATCAGACTATTACCTCTACGACACTTATGTTGGCTTGCCTTTTACAGAAGATTTCGAATCCAATAGCTTTGCAGCGAATGATTGGTATATGAGCAATCCTGACAACGGTATTACTTGGGAAATTGTATCCGTTGTTGGAACAACACCTGGCGATAAAGCTGCGAAAATGGATTTTTTCAACTATGAGAATGGTGATGAAAGAGACGCTTTTCAGACACCAGCACTTGATTTTGGTTCATACAGTAACATTGAGATGTCCTTTGAGCATGCTTTCAGAAGATACAATCAAGAATCCAGAGATTCTTTAGCGATTTTGATATCCACAGATTGTGGAGCTACCTTCCAATATTTAGCGAGTTACGCTGAAGATGGTACAGGTTCATTTGCAACCGCATACACCTCTACAGTTGAGTTTGTTCCAGCAGCAGGAGATTGGTGTATGGGAACGGTTGGATCCGATTGTTTTGTCATTGATTTGAATGCCTATTCTGGAATTAGTGGTGTGATTATCAAATTTGAATCTGTCAACAACGGTATCAATGGTAATAATTTGTTCATAGACAACATTAACATTACTGGAGATGCTACAAATACACCTCCATCAGCGTCATTTAGTCCACAAAATTCATCTATTTGCTTGGGTGATGTGATTCAGTTTGATGACAATTCAACAGGTGGAGTGAACAATTGGAATTGGAATTTTGGAGATGGAACAACCAGTACGGATGCCAATCCTTCTCACCAGTACACGAATTCTGGTACGTATACGGTGTCTTTAACGGTAGGTAACAATAATGGAACCAACTCGATATCAGCTACAGTAGTGGTAAATGACCTTCCCAATGTATCACTGACTACACCAAACAATTCGGTTTGTAGCTCAGCAGCGCCATTCAATCTTCAAGGTTCTCCTTCCGGAGGTAATTATGCTGGACCAGGCATGAGCGGTGCTTCATTCAACCCATCAAATGCTGGACCAGGAACACATACCATTAGCTATACTTACAGCGACAATAATGGTTGTTCGGCATCTACTCAAATCACCATAACTGTTGAAAACGGACCGAACGTTTCATTGGTTAGTCCTGAGTCGGTGGCATGTCTCACCGACAATGTATTCAACCTTCAAGGTTCTCCAGCAGGAGGAACGTATTTTGGACCTGGGATGGGTGGTAATGTTTTTACGCCTTCATCAGCTGGAATTGGAACACATGTTATTACATACGAATACACAGATAACAATGGATGTTCAGCTTCAAGTGAAGTGACCATCATAGTAGAAGACTGTACAGTTGGTATCGAAGAAAACCTACTAAATAATATTATTCTGTATCCAAATCCGAATACCGGTCGTTTTACGTTTTCAAAAAGCCTTAATGGAGCACGAATTAAAATACTTAGTATAGAGGGTAAACTCGTTTACAGCAACTTGATGACAGCAGAAAATAACTGGATTGACATAAGTCAAACTGAAAGTGGTGTTTATCTATTAACAATTGAGTATAAAGAATATGAAAAAATCTTAAGCTTTATAAAAAAATAGGTCAACTATTTTCGTAAATTATTTTTTTAGGTTAAAACGCATTCTTTGTGCGCCATTCGTCTTTTTCGTCTTCCATCCAAAACTCATCTGGTGTTTGATCAATGCCTATTGTGGTAGGTGGACGGTCATAATTCATAGCATACGTAAGGTTAGGTATTTTAGCGTCTAAAGGTATTTTGTCATATCCAAAGCCACCGATTATTGTATCGAATAGTTCATTTCTTTCCTTTTGGGTATTCGTGTAAATAGATACCCAGCAGTTCGACGTCATTTTTATTCGCCACCCATTACTAAACGAAATCTCATATAGGAGAATATCATATTGATGCATGGAAAGGTAATGAAGTAATTTACCTGTATGATTTATCTTTTTCTTCATCCTCCGAATAGGGTGTTTGGTTCCCTTCCTTTGCCTTACACCTGCGTTTTTCTGAAAAACCAACTCCATACTCGAAATTTTCAAGTGCTTGAAATGCATAAGGTAACCCAAATAAATAGAAGCGTCATTCATCGTTAGTGTGAAGCTTTTGTAATCTGATTTCAGACTAAAACAAGAAATATTTTCAATAATCATTAGGGTATAATCAACATCGATAGGTAAACCAAAAAAATAATTTTTGTTACAATAATGATTAAAAAACCATGATCGCATAATTTTCTAATCAAACAAATGGAAATCCTTAATCATTCATTTACAATACTTTAAGATTTTATTCTTATATTCATAATGCTAACTATGAATCTATTATTCTTACGGTTCAAAACAGTACTACTGTTTTGTTGCCTCTTTTTTAATGCTGAATTCGGCATTGCTCAGCATTCCGTTGCACACGATTGGAACGAAATATTACTTGAAGCCATACGTAATGATTTTGCCCGACCCACCGTGCATGCGAGGAATCTATTTCATCACTCTATCATTGCATATGATGGATGGGCGGCATATGAACCACATCGCGATACATACTTTTTAGGAAAAACAACACACGGATATCATTGTGATTATGCAGGTATCAATATTCCCTTAGATATTGAAAGTGCTCGTAATGAAACCATATCATATGCTTCCTATTTCTTTATTAAATCACGATACCAAAATTCTCCAGATTATTTCCACACTTATAATTTGATGTACAATTATATGGTACAGCATGGTTACAACACCAATAATTTAAGTATTGATTATATTAATGGAGGTCCTGCTGAATTTGGAAATTACTTGGCCCAAGAACTCATAAATTATGGATATGGGGATGGTTCAAATGAGCTTCTTAATTATGAAAACACCTATTACACTCCAATAAATCCGCCGCTTGTAATGGATGATCCTGGTAACCCAGACATAATTGATCCAAATAGATGGCAGAGCCTTACCTTAGACTCAGCAATTGATCAATCTGGAAACAATGTGCAAAACACAATTCCTTTTATATCTCCTGAATGGGGAGTAGTTGACCCATTTGCATTGAACCCAAGTATGTATAATACGCTTAGCCGAGATGGTCAGTTTTATAATGTCTATTTTGATACCGTTCAACCAGCGTACCTTAATCCAAATGATTCCTCATCCTGGGATTCCTTTTACAAATGGAATCATTCCTTGGTAAGTATATGGCAATCACATCTTGACCCGTCTGATGGGGTAACTTGGGATATTTCCCCAGGATCAATTGGCAACAACACGTGGTATCCAAATGATTCCAGTGAATACAGTGCCTTTTATAATTTACTGGATGGAGGAGATCCCTCTAACGGTTATGCTGTGAACCCTGTTACAGGACAGCCCTACACACCTCAAGTTGTTTCGCGAGCTGATTATGCTCGAGTACTTGCAGAATTTTGGGCAGATGGAATAGACTCAGAAACGCCACCGGGTCATTGGTTTGATATTTATCATTATGTAAGTGATCAACCAACTTTTGAATGGAAATGGAAAGGTTTAGGTCCTCAACTCGATGAACTCGAATACGATGTCAAAGCGCATCTTGCCCTTGGTGGAGCCATGCATGATGCAGCCATTAGCGCATGGAGTTTAAAAGGCTATTACGATTACATTCGACCTGTATCATCTATTCGATATATGACCGGAAAAGGCCAAAGTTCAGATCCGTTGCTGCCGAGCTATGACCCACATGGAATTCCACTTCTCACAAATTTTATTGAACTTGTTGATTCCTTAGACCCCTTGGCAGGTAATACCTACGAAAACGTTGGTAAAATTAAATTATTCACTTGGAAAGGTCACGAATATATAAATGATCCAATGATTGACGTTGCTGGAGTTGGATGGATCCTTGGTGAGAATTGGTGGCCCTACCAAAGACCAACTTTTGTAACTCCGCCATTTGCAGGATTTGTTTCAGGACATTCAACCTATTCACGAGCTGCAGCCGAAATTATGGAGCGTATAACAGGCTCTCCCTATTTCCCAGGAGGCTTAGGTGAATTTGACGCCCCTCAAAATGAATTTCTTCAATTTGAAGAAGGGCCCAGCACAAATATCACCCTTCAATGGGCGTCTTACCGTGATGCTTCCGATCAATGCAGTTTAAGTAGAATTTGGGGAGGTATACATCCTCCCATTGACGATATTCCTGGAAGAATGATTGGTGGACAAGTTGGTGAAATCTGTTTCAATAAAGCAGATTCCATATTCTCTAACTCCCAACCCGCTTTGGTCTCAAGTATTATAAGTGATACCATAATTAATTCATTTGATTCGGGATCAAGTTTTGGGATTGACCTGACATTTAACGTCCCTATGGATAGTTCTGGTTTACCACAAGTTGATTTGTCTCCAGTAAGCTTATATCAAGTATTGTCTTCCAATCAAGTGTATTGGATTGACTCCTTTCAACTGCATATTGAATTTGATATAAATAATGATCTTCTTGAAGAATTCACATCATTAATTCAAATTCAAGGAGTCGATGATGGCAATGGATTTCATTTCCCTGAAATTGTTTTAGAAAACTATTTTTTAATTGACACCAAGCTTCCAGAAATTAATTCGATATCAAGTATGAATTTCATTTTATCGGATATCGATATACCTTCAGGGTATCAAACCCTTATCGAACTGAATGAACCTTGTAATATGAGTCTAACTCCAGATTTCTTCTTTTCGGGAACGAATTATTTCAATTCTACTTTTAATCATAATGCGCAAAACTCCAACTGGAATTCTACTCAAGAATATCAGGCTAATTTTAACCTTGCTGATTTTAATGAAAATGTAGCCTCTGTAGATGTTTTGATTCAAAACATCGAAGACATTCATGGCAATCCTTTACTCAACCCAAATGGCATCAATATTTGCAGTATCGATACAAAAAACCCAAATCCAACAGAAGTATTACTTTCTGATACCTTAATCAATATTGAAGACTTAAATACAAACCCTCAGATTGACGCTACAGTATCTTTCGACGAAGCAATGGATACTACGATTATTCCTGAATTTGTATTATATGACGGCACAGACATACATTCGAGTATTACAATGAATACTTTCGGAACATACTGGACTGATTCTTCAACTCTGAATACCGAGCTTTGGGTATTTAGCGATACCAATAATTTGACTTACCTAGAGTTAATATGCCTTGGAGCAAAGGATATAAATGGAAATGCAATAAATGATTCCATTACACCCTCGAATTTATATAGCGATCTAAAAGAACCTCATATTGAATATGCTCTTCCCGTTGTTCCCGTAATTTCTGATTCCTTAATTGGAAGCAATTTGTATTATGTAGATATTTCATTTAACGAGCCAATGGAACCCGGAACCATTCCATTAATTATTCATGAATCAAACAATGACCTATCTGGATCGATACAATACAACTTTATTGAAAGTCATTATTTAGATGATTTCAATTATCGGGCATTCTTTAATATTATTGACGAAAATATTGAAACTGATTCAATAGGCATCACCATTATACATGGTAGAGACTTTTCTGGCAATACCCAAACAGAACACACGGAAAATCTTTTTGTGTCGCTAGACACAAAGAATCCGAGTATCGTTAATTTTACTACTAGTACAAATTCATTGACTCTTGGAGATCAGCTAGACATCTCTATTTCTTTTGATGAAGAAATGGACACGAACCAAATTATTCAATTTGAATATGATCCAATCATAACAAGCCCTGTAGAGCTAATTCAAACAAACTATAATTGGGGAAATACTACAAATCTCAATATACAATATGAGCTCATAAATTCAGATGTAAATCCACATTCATTTGATTTAAATATAATTGAGGGAACAGATAAAGCTGGAAACCTATTGATTCCATTTGGGATTGATTCAGTATTTTCCATACCAGGTTCATTAGGTATAGAAAACGCAATGGAATCAATCCAGATTTATCCCAATTTAATTCATAGTGGAGACCAAATCGTTATCAAAGGAAATTCATTCATACAAAATACTGACTTTATAAAAATATATAATGGCGAAGGAAAACTTCTAAAATCAACAAGATTTCAGAAGAATGGTGATTTGATGTGTTCTCCACCGCTCCATATAGAACCGGGAATGTATTATGTTCAGATAAATAATATTACCCGAAAATTGTTAGTTATATGATCAAAGTAATTTGGACCATATTGTTTTTAATTTGCTCTTTAGGTCTTGCGGGACAAAAGCTCTTTGATGTCATTGCCAATCATGACATCAATGAACATCAAAATTTTACTTTAACGAATGTTAACGGGATGTCATTTTTTGATTTTGATGAAGATGGTTGGGACGATTTAACTTATCCCATGGAAAATGATTCCATTCTATTTTACAAAAATATAAATGGCACCCTTACTAAAATAGGCTCCTACTTATACGCAGAAGGTACAATTAGACAGATGCTGTGGGTAGATTATGACAACAGCGGTACCCTTGATTTATGTATTTCTTATGAAAATTCAGAAGTTAAATTGTACAAGAATGATGGGAATTTCAATTTTACGGATGTGTCTATATTATCTGGAATTTATCCTACAGTGACAACTCCCTACGGATTTAGTTTTGCGGATCCGGACCAAGACTCTGATTTAGACTTGTATATATGTAGTTACGATCCTATTAATTCTCAAAATAAATATTTCGAAAACCAAGGAGATGGGACATTTATTGATAAAACAGTTTATTTCAATTTGGGAAATGGCACACAATCTTCATTTATGGGCGTTTGGTTTGATTATAACAACGACGAACAACTCGACCTTCATGTTATAAATGATCGAGTGGGAGGTAGCGACGCACTTTATGAAAATCAAAATGGAATATTCAACGATCTTGCCGACGCTTTGGGGGTACTTAATGCTGACCAAAACCCAATGACATCATCAATATCAGACTACAATAATGATGGATTTCAAGATATTTTTATCACGGATTTCGGAGTTGATTCTACGGCATCTGGTTTGGGACCATTTCGCTACAAGCTATTTGAAAATCAAAGTGGTACATCCTTTATTGACCAAGCGGCGGCAAAAAACCTTGATCCTGATGTGTTTGGTTGGGGGGCGTTGTGGGTTGATTACAACAATGACTCCTACGAGGACCTCTATGTTGCCACAGGCAATAACTTTGGCGTTTTGATTCCTACGGTTTCAATGCTTTACAGGAATGAACAGGGCACAACTTTCACGCCAATTTCGGACTCCATAATCGGTGATGTTTTGACATTCTCGTTCTGTCCTGTAAAAGGTGATTTGAATAATGACGGATTTTATGATATTGCAGTATTAAACAAAGATACCCCCCCTAATATTTTATTAAACGAGGGGAATTCAAATAATTACATCAAAATAGATCCTGTGGGTATTGTTTCAAATAGAATGGCAATTGGTTCTCAAATACGAGTCTCTGCAGGAGGTGTTACCCAACTTCAAACAGTATTTTGTGGAGAAAACCTGTTTGCTCAAAATTCTCAACACAAGATTTTTGGAGTTGACACCAATCTCATTATAGATTCTATTTCGGTTCTTTTCCCAAGCGGAATTATTGCAAAACGATTCAATGTCCCTGTGAATCAAGACATCACTATTCTGGAAGAAGAATATGTCACTGTGAATTTTAACATCAACCCAAACACAAATGAATTGTATCTATGTCCTAATGACAGTATTTCGATGACTCTTTCAGGTTTTGATAATTATTCGTGGAGCGATGGCACAAGTGATTCCGTCATCACAATCACAGTACCTGGAATCTATTATTTTGAGGCATTTAACGAAATGGGAGATTCGCTCTATCGCTCAGAAGACATTATTGTTTCTATTGAGGAGCAACCTTTATATCAAGAACTCAGCTTTGAGGTTGATTGCAATAACGATTCATCTGGATTCGCGGGGCTTGTTTTTGCCAATCCGTTACTGATTGATTCGATTTCATGGTCCAATAATCAAAATGAAATGCAAATCGACAGTCTCATCGCTGGAACTTACGAATACACCTTCACTACAGTCAATAACTGCAATTATATAGGAAGTATTAACGTATATGAGATGGAGGATTTTTATGTCGAGGCGCAAGTAACGGCATATACCGACACCTCTTTTGGTAGTATTTCTATTTATGTTTTTGGTGGCACGGAACCATTTACCTATTTACTAAATGGAGATACAGTTAACAATTATACCTCAGAACTAAATAGCGGAAATTATACGATTACAGTCATTGATGGAAACGGTTGCCTTCAAGAAGAAACCATAGTTATTCCAAACCAATCAACCCTTGGGATTCATAATGAACATCAGTCCTTTTTAATATCAATTGACCATCATGAGGCCAAATTATTCACATCGATATCTCAAATTGAATCCATTTCCTTATTCAGCATGAGTGGAGCGCTTTTGACCGATTTAAATCAAAATAATTGGTCGAAAAATGAGGATCACATTGCATTTCCCTTTCCCTACCCTTCAGGCATGTACATGGTCGTACTCAAAACAAGGCAAGCCATTGTTAGAGAGAAGGTTTATAATCCCTAAAAGCTAAAACAGCTCCCTTACGTTATTGCTAAAGAGCTTGATAGCGATTGCCAAAAGAATTATTCCAAAAACCTTTTTAAGAATTGCAATTCCAGTGGCTCCAATGATTCGTTCAAAGGTTGAGGTCAACTTTAGTACGATCCATACCACCAAAATATTTAAAAATATTGCGATCAATATATTGACAAGAGCATATTCCGCGCGTAAAGAAATCAATGAGGTCATGGTTCCTGCCCCTGCAATCATCGGAAATGCCAGTGGAACGATCGAAGCCACTTTGGTTGACCCCTCACCATGATCTCTAAATATTTCTACTCCTAGTATCATTTCAAATGCCATAAAGAATAGCACAAACGAACCTGCTACCGCAAACTCGTTAATTCCAACGCCAATAAGACCAAGGATACTTTCTCCTACAAAAAGAAAACCTACCAAAATAAATAGAGAAGCCCCAGCCGTTCTCATTGGATATATTTCTCCCGTTTTTTCCCTCAAAGCAATAATGAGTGGGATATTTCCCACAATATCAATCACCGCAAATAGAACCATTGAAGCCACCCCTATCTCACTGAAATTAAATCCATTACTCCATGAACCAGAAAGTATCTGTTGTATCATATTTTGATTTATTTTTGCAAAAGTACATATTCGTCGCAATAAAACACAACATTTGATAACAGTCAGTGTTTTTTATATAATGTAAAGCCATGGTACAAAGACTTATCTTATTTCTAACTCTCAATTTTGGGGCACTGGCCCTTGGCGGAATATTTGCTGGGCAAGGAGCCGTTTCCGATTGGTATGAAGCTCTAAACAAAGCGCCATGGACGCCTCCAGGTTGGGTTTTTGGATTTGCATGGACAACAATCATGATTTGTTATTCATTATTTATGACTTTGGCTTGGGAAAAAGTAAACAATCGAAAAAAATTTGTTCTTCTCTTCGTCATTCAATGGGTTTTAAATGTTGGATGGAATCCAAGCTTCTTTTATATGCATGAGGTCCTATTCGGATTGATTATTATTTCAAGTCTTACATTCCTTATCGCCTATACCTTCTTTAGCTATCAAAAATCTCTCAAAGGACTTGTTTATTACCTACTCCCCTATTTGATCTGGTTGTGTATCGCCACATCGCTCAATGGCTACATCCTGGCCATGAATTAGAAACAATATCTCATATTCGTAATGGTATTTTGTTAAATTTAAAGTAAGCTCTCCTCCGAAATATTTACTTTGATATAAAATTAACATCATGAAATTGTTTTATTTGTTATTAATTGTGAGCCTTTTGCAATCGTGTGTTGTGTATTACAATACCAATGACATGAGAAATACCATGAACGATAATATCGCTCAAATAGAATCAAATTATTCATTGACAAAAAGCGATTATTTAGAGAAAAATCAGCTTTACAAAGGGCTCGAAAGCAATGTCCTCGATAAAAAAGAAAATTCATTTACGCTTATTTCTAAAAAGAAAAGTGAATTTGACAATGCCTACCAGAGTCTACTTAGCGAAAAAGAGGGTATCCTAAATAAACGGAATCAATTCGAAAAGCTTATTGAAGGAAAAAATGAAATTAAATCCAATGAAAAAGAATGGGATGAGCTCAAAGAAATGAAAGCAGCGATGAAAACATCTTCAATTCAATTGAATAAACTGGGGAATTCATATGCATCCGCATCGAATATTCTAGATGATGCCATTAACAAGAGTCAGTATAAGCAGGTAAAAAGACTTGAATTTAACAATCAAATAAAAAACAACACCAGCCAATTGAACCAATCGTTATCAAAAATTAATGAACAAATTAAAGCCTACAATCAAAAACTTGAAGATGCAAAAAAAGATGGGCAAATTAACGACAGAACCTATCAATCCAAAATGGTTCTTATTACTAAAATGTCGGGCGAGCTCAATCGTATTGAATCTGCCGTTAAAAAGATCACTCTACTTGAATCCTCATTCCAGTTGAAAAACAAAAAGAATAATAAAATCTGGATTGGAGAAAATACAAAATCCAATGAACTCATAAAAAAGATTGAAGATCAGATTAGTGAAATCTACAAAGGACAAACTCAATTCAAAACACTTTCTGATAAGCTCAATGAAAAGCAGGAATAAAATCCAATAAAAAAGCCCTGACTTACGCCAGGGCCTTCTCATAGTTTGCATAGTTTAGCGCGATTATGGACAGTCCAAAAATCCTTGGTTTGAGGTTCCATCCACAAAGTTGTTACTGATCGCAGATAAGGCGTCATTAATGGCACTTAAAGAGTAATTCGCATTGCATCCTCCCAAGGCTTCGTTTCCAAGAGCCACAAGCTCCGAAACAGTCCATCCTTGAAAATCTCCTTGATTGATGACCAAATCACCTAAGAATCCACTGGAAGCTCCAAAATTGGGGTCGTATTGATCAAATCCTAAAGCAAGTTGTACTGCCAGTAAGTTTCCAGCCAAAACAGTAATATCAGATGCTGTAGGATTAACATATGATGTACCTAATGCTGCAGGGGCTCCTCCCTGAGGAAGAAAATCTGTTATTGCTTGCGCATTGGTTAATGTTATCGTATTTCCACTAGAACAACCAATGGTCACGCCATTTGGATATGCGCCACTGAAATTATTGTGAAGATAGGCTCCAGGATTGCCTCCGTTAGGTACTGAACCCCAACCTCCTTGTGTTTGTGTTCTAAAGTCTCCTTCTTCAATTACACATGGGTCACAGTCGTCAGATGATCCCAAACAAATGGTTGAAATCCATCCCCATCTATTTCCCGGAAAATCATAATCACCGTTTCCAATGGCTGTTTCCTCATCACCTGTAACAGGATTGCTTACGGCCGCATGAGCAATAAAACAAAAACAGCTGTCAAGAGAAGCAATCGGTATAATATACGTATAGCTCTGTACTGCAGGATTATGGTCCATTGTATAAGGAAACAATCCAAATTGTGGATTACATCCTCCACTTAAGGGAATATCCGCACAATCGCCAACAAAAACATGAGTCTCGTCAATTACCCAATCGCCTGTGGTGGTGTAGTTTACTAGTAAGTCGTCGTCTACTACACTTACATTTACACTCCCAACAGGAATGGTTTGTCCTGCAAGTAGTTCAGTAGAAAAAACAGTATCACAGTCTATTACTTCAGCTGTATCAAATGTGTAATCTTCCAAACAAGGTACGTCGGTTGTGTCACACGAAACAAATAATAATAGAATTAAAAAAATTGGGAATAGGTAAATCTTTCTCATTATAAATATTTAAATAAAAACTTAAATTTTGCCGCTAGAAATAAGAGAAAGACAAAGGCAATTAGGGCTATCAAACACATAGACTACAAAACTTTCGAAAAGTTGCATGATACATAAAAAAACCCTCAACTATTGCTAGTAAAGGGTTTTAGTAGTGGTCCCACAAGGGCTCGAACCTTGGACCCCCTGATTATGAGTCAGGTGCTCT
>ERZ887849.2248-NODE-2248-length-16353-cov-9.665296_pt1 | contig 16353 bp, 20 predicted proteins | sample MGYA00521267_ERZ887849 | MGnify/ENA primary metagenome ERZ887849 (study PRJEB32303, sample SAMEA104408601) | aquatic metagenome | biome: Brackish water; feature: Pelagic; material: water | place: Baltic Sea | collected 2014-06-06T16:11:00 | depth 2,863 m ... | reverse complement strand
CACTACACCGTTAATTGACAAGGCTCTTGAGGTAGCTGATAGGTTTATCGATACCCCAGAAGAAAAGAAAGCTTTTATAAAAGAAGCGTATGAGCTAGAAGTACAAGATCGTAAAGAAGCTAGGGAATCGGGTAAGAATAAGTCTACGCCTGATATACTTACTTATATTACACTTATTATTGCTTGTGGCCTTGGTCTGGCTATTTTTACAGACATTATTAATTGGTCCACGCTTACTGAGGTGCAAAAGGGATTAATTACTACCTTTAGTGGTTTCTTCTTAAGAACTCTTGGCGATGTGTACGGGTACTGGTTTGGCTCATCTATGGGCTCGGAAGGTAAAACACGTGACTTAACTAAGCTGATGCGTAAGTAATTATAGAATAATAGGTATAAAACAAAAAACTAACAACCAAAAAACAAAAACCAAATGACTTTTTATTACCGTACTACCAGTTATGGTGCCGCAACACCGCTCAAAGAAGAAATAGATTTTTGGGCAAAAGCTTCAGAAAAAAAGAACTGGAGAATTGTAAAATTGCCTAACGGCTATTATCAAACCGAAATTACCCTTGGTAATGACGAGTGGCGGGATGTAACCCGTAGAGAAACCATTGAGGGTGCTGAAGGCGCAATTAATTCATCAGTAGAGCATTTTGCTAAAAAAATTGAATTTGCGAAGGGACCCACAGTGGTTAAAACATTTGAATAATTAACTATTAAAAAAAATAAACAATGGGAACTTTTGCAAATTCTCCTGACTTTGTAACCTCCGCTAAGGAAATTACACCTTCGGATACTTTAGACAATTCTACAAAATTAAAAGATGCTGGTCTATTTGTAGGTAATGGCGGAACACTCTGTGTTATTATGACTGGTGTTGCTCCGGAAAGTTCAAACGCTGTAACATTTAGAAATATTCCAGATGGGTCTTTTTTGCCTATTATTGTAGATTATGTTTTATCTACAGGAACTACATGTAGCGGCATTTTAGCTTTCCACTAAAAAAAATAAATTAAAATTAAATTAAATTAAATGGAATTCAACAACCCGAGTGAAATTGTAAAAGATCTCACTTTCGGCAGCAAAGCCAATCAAAAAATTATGGCCGGTGTCAGTAAGTTAGCGAACGCGGTGAAGTCTACTTTAGGAGCTTCAGGTAAATGCGTGATCTACGAAGATGCCTTAGGCCGACCGGTCATCACTAAAGATGGTGTAACCGTAGCAGAAAGCGTAGTCTTGATGGATCCGGTCGAAAACATCGGTGCAACACTAGTTAAAGAGGCTGCCCGAAATACAGTGCGTGAAGCGGGTGATGGTACGACAACATCGACCGTCCTCGCTCATTCATTATTGAAAGAACTGAGTAAATTTACAAGTGATGACAAAATTAGAGAAATTAAAAGAGGCGTTGAAGACTGTGCTAAGGAGGTCTTGGAATATCTTGATACTACCAGTATTCCGGTTGATGGTGAAATGCTTAGGCAGGTTGCATACATTAGCACAAACAACGACGAAGAACTTGGAAGCTTTATTGGTGAAGCTTTCGGCAAAGTTGGAAAAGATGGAGTTGTATTGATGGAAGAATCCGAAACAAACGAAACTTATGTAGAGTTTGTAGAGGGTACTCAATTTAATTCAGGATTAAAATCACTGCATCTTGTAACGGACAAAGACAAAGGCTTAGCTGTTTTAGACAATCCTATGGTCCTTATTGTGTCTTCGCCTATACCTAATATAAGAAAGATCCAAAGTGTCTTAGAACACGTTGTAAAGAAGAATAGAAGCCTGCTAATCGTCGCTGACGTTGAGCAACAACCTTACCAAACGTTATTAGCTAACAAGGTAAAAGGCAATATCAAGGTAAACATAGTAGACTTACCTGGGTTTGGGCCAACTAAGCAGGAAGCAATCGAAGACTTAGCAATATTAACTGGAGCTACAGTCATTAATGAAGAGCTTGGCGATGATTTGGATCTGATCAATCCCGAAGTGTTAGGAGAAGCGGTAAAATCAGTTACTTCTTCTAAGAACACTGTGATGCAGGTAGAGACCGACCATGAGCAGCTTCTCGAGCGTATTGAAAATGTACGTGAAAGAATCGGTTCTGAAACAAACCCTTACTTTAAGGGCAAGCTCGAAGAGCGTTTATCAATGTTAACCGGTAAGGTTGGACTGATTTATGTAGGAGCTGACTCACAGGTCGAGCTCAAAGAAAAGAAAGATAGAGTAGAAGATGCCATCTATGCAACGCAAGCCGCGTTAAAGGAAGGTATTGTAGCAGGAGGTGGTGCAGCGCTTTTGCATGCATCACTAAAGATTAAACATAAAAATGCTGGATACACTGCTCTTCTTAGAGCTATTGTTTCTCCGTTTAATACCATTCTTGAAAACGCAAATATTGTGCTTGAAGAGCCAGTTACACGCAAGGGTTATGGTATTGATGCTACTACGGGTAAAAAAGTAAATATGATCAAGGCTGGTATTATTGACCCAGTGCTTGTGACTAAAACCGCACTGAAGAATGCAGTCAGTGTAGCAACAACAATTATTTCTGCAGATTGTGTAATCTCTAATATGAGAATGAATGAAAGCGGTAAATAATTATATCATCATTAAGAAAATCAAGGAGGCAGCTAAAACAGTTGCCGGCCTTGAATTAACTGAAAAGCAAAACAGCGACGTTAGGTATCTAAAGGCTGAAGTCGTAAGCTGCGGACCATTAGTGATTGGTGTTGAAAATGGAAACACTATTAGATACGATAAACACGCTGGTCATGGTATCGAATGGAATGATGAGTTGTTTCATGTTATTACCGTAGGCGACGTTGTTATTGTAGAATGAGACTAACACCCACGGATTTACGTGAAATGAATTTGTTTAAGTATTACAGGCTCGTTAGGAAATGGGCCTGTAAGACTTACGATATATTAGATGCTGACCTAGAGCTACTGATATATTTAGATTGCAAAGAGCGATTTACGCGTAATGATTTTATAGAAGGAGCTTACACCTATGCATGGGATAAAAACCGCTGGGAAAGACTTCGAAATGATGGCTGGATTGACGTATGGCGTCATCGTAATAGGACTACAATCAAATACAGTGTTTTCACAACGTCACCCAAAGCTAAGCGCTTGATTACACGCATGTATCGAGTTATGCTTGGGGAAGAAGATTTGCCAATCGGTAGATCAAGTAAATTTTACAAGAACAAGAGTTATACTGATAAAGTCTATAATAAAGCTATAGACGACATGATTAAAGACAAAGAACGATGAAGAATCACCTAGAACCTATTACAAAGCGTGCAGTTACTGATTACAGTAAAGCACCCGCAAATCAAGAAGTTACATTAGATGCAGCTGGTAAAAAGCGTGCTAACTTTACTAATGTAGGAAGCTGTGGTTGCACAGGCAAGTGTGACTGCTAATGCCATTCAAGCTTAAAGATAAGAGTACCCTGTTCGGTTACGATAAGCAAACCTCAACATTTGATGCACCTGTATTTGAAAAAGATTTAGGTAGTCAAGTGATGGCGGAAGCTAATCGTGACGGAACTATTTTTATTAATAAGGGTTTATCGCCAAAGCAAAAAGAAGAAGCGGTTGAGCATGAAAAAGTGCATTTAAATCAAATGCATCAAAATCGACTAGATTATACTGAAAATGAAGTAATCTGGAAACGAGATACTAAATCCCCAATGAAAGTTTATAAAAGACACGAGCTCAATGAAGGAGCTTCAGAACTAGAATGGGAAAACGAAGCATATAAATCATAACATTATGTATAACAAACCTATTACGCAAAGAGCAAAATCACCGCTAAAAAAAGATAAACCCGGTAATATTGTAGTGTCAAATACAGAAACTATTAAAGGTACCGAGGGCACGGCTGGTACGCCTGGAACATCAACTACTACTTATTCTTATAGTGGTAAGCTTAGTCCTAGCGTATATGACGATTTACAAAAAGAAATGGACTCTGGCTTTGCCAAGAAAAAAGGATTTGAAGGTACTGATGTAAAAGCTTATGAGCAGTTTAAATTAGGGAAAATGAAAAGCCCTAATGTTACTGCTACAACGACACAAACAGAAGGCACACCAGGCACGCCAGGCACGCCTGATACTGAGAAAAAAACCGAAACTCCAATATACACAAGAGATGAAACTGATGCAATCCGTCCTTATGCGGCGTATCAGAATCGCATTGTAGAAAGACGTGAAGGTGGTAAGCTGGAAAGATCTGCAAAAAGAAGCTTAAACAACTTAGCCAAGCGTCATGCTCAGAATACTGACGACGCTGGCGCAACAGGATTTGGAAAGTTTTTATCTGACCGCCAACAAAAACGTGATTACCGTCGCGGGGTTGATGGAGTTGGAGGCGAAAAAGCTCAAGAGCTTAGAGATTATCGCGATGGTGTCTCGGATGTACAACTTGATATGAGTGACAACGTTCAAACTTTAGAAAGAGCTAGAGATCAAAGAAAACAAGGGGCTTCAGGTAATGACGCTGTTATTTCCGACCCTAGATTGGCCAACCAACCAGATATCCTGGCAGCAGATGTTCAGGGGCAAATATCCAATAACGTAGGCGACGTTGAGTTTACACCGTTCAAAAAAATGTACGCTAAAAATGTAGGCATTAGAGCAGCAAGCCCTATGAAAAAAGGATATTTTAAAGGCAAATAGCATGGCATACGTACAAAACAATTCGCCTTTTAAAGCTAAAGGTGATGCGCCTTCTCGTAAAAAATCAGAAAAAAACTATAACGAAGTTCGTTCTAAATCTGCAACCGGCGCTGCTGCTGGTGGTGGTATGACAAAAAAAGGCGTTGAAAGTTATAAAAGAAACAATCCAGGTAGTAAATTGCAGACAGCAGTAACTACTGCACCTTCGGAATTGAAGCCTGGTAGTAAAGATGCAAAGCGTCGCAAAGCATTTTGTGCGCGCTCAAAAAGCTGGACAAGTGAACGCGGTAGAGCAGCGCGCCGTAGATGGAACTGCTAATTTTAAAATAAAACAATTAAATTAAATCAAATGGGAAAAAAGAAAGAAGCGGTTGCTAAAGCAATCACAGCAGATGAGCTAACTGAAGTACAAAAGTACGTTAACGCTCTACAGCAAATTCAAATGCAGCTAGGTGGAGCCGAAATGCAAAAGGCAGAGCTTATGGATAATGTTAAAGCATTACGCACTAAGCTAGTTGAAGTGCAAAAAGGACTTGAGGCTACTTACGGGGACGTGAGTATTAACTTACAAGACGGGGCAATTACCCCGAACGATGCAAGTAATCCGCAAGATTAGTATCGGCAAAGACTATAAAAATGACGCCATGCACTATTCTGTTGGACAGGAAGTGTATGGCGGTCATACTATAGTTAATATATTAGAAGAGGAAGATAAGTACTCTGTCTATATACAAAAAGAGGATTTGGTAATGCCGTGGAAAGACTTTAATAAGAACATGGCAGTTTCTATAGAATATGATCTTAAGTGGTAATGCAAAGCATATACAACTTTATTATATCTCCGTATGCTAAGAGAACCACATCGGAGAAAGAAATAAACGGTGTAACTCTGTTGCTAAATACAGAATTACAAAACCATCTTTATACTAGCAGACACGGAGTTGTCAAAGCTATACCAAAAGTAAATGATCTAGGTTTACTACCAGGCGATGAAGTTATTGTTCATCATAACGTTTTTAGAAGATTTAGAGACGTAAGAGGAGCAGAAAAAAATAGCCGTTCATATTACGAGGAAGATAAATACTTTGTATACCCTGATCAGATATATGCCTTTAAACGCGATGGCGAATGGCAACCTGTTGAGGGTTTTATTTTTGTTAAGCCTATGCTAGATGAACGAATGTTTTCCGAACACAACGAACTTCCTTTGATAGGAAAAGTTAAATACGCTTACAAAGGGTTTGAAATCGGAGAGCTTATAGGGTTTACGCCTGGTACAGAATACGAATTTAATATTGAAGGGGAAAAGGTTTACCGTGTCCCTGCGAATCGAATTACAATTAAGTATGGACAGCAAGCAAATGAAAAAGAATATAATCCTAGCTGGTCGCAAAGCAGTTGAGGAACTTATAAAAGTTGCGCAAGAAAAAATCATTACCAATACGGAAGATGATCTTTCTGCTGACCGCTTAAAAAATGCCGCTGCTACTAAGAAGCTGGCAATCTTTGATGCGTTTGAAATTCTTACTCGCGTAGAAGAAGAAGAGCGCATACTTGAAAACAAACCGAAAGAAGAACAAGAAAAGAAAACATTCTCAGGGTTTGCTGAAAAAAGATCTAGGTAATGTACGAGCAGAGCCTAGTAAAAGTTGTTGAGCCTGTAAAGCTTACCACAATCAGCAGATTAAATAGATCCAAGTCTTGGAAATACGGCTATAACAAAGAACACAATATAGTTGTTATTAGTAAGAGTGGACAGATAGGGCAAATACTAGAGATTCAAAACTTATGTATAGCATTGCCGCCAGAACCTAAAGGTTTAAAGAAAGGTGCAAACAAGTGGACTGTTTCAGACTACCCTAAGGAGCTTAAAAACATTAAAAGCATATTCGATTGGCAAACCTATCCAGATGAGTTTAAAAGCAATTGGGAGGGCTATATTGATGAAGAATTCAACAGACGTGATGGTGGTTATTGGTTTTATAACGAGGGGACTCCTACTTACATCACTGGTACTCATTACATGTACTTGCAGTGGAGTAAGATCGATGTTGGAAACCCCGATTACAGAGAAGCCAACAGACTCTTCTTTATATTTTGGGAAGCCTGTAAAGCCGATACAAGAAGCTACGGAATGTGCTATCTTAAGAACAGACGGAGTGGATTCTCGTTTATGGCTTCCGGAGAGACAGTTAACCTCGCTACCATATCAAGTGATGCAAGATTCGGTATATTATCAAAAACCGGTTCGGATGCAAAGAAAATGTTTACCGATAAGGTTGTACCCATATCCGTTAACTACCCGTTTTTCTTCAAACCTATACAAGATGGTATGGATCGACCGAAGACTGAACTGGCGTATAGGGTTCCTGCTTCTAAGCTAACCCGTAAATCAATTCAGGCAAAAGAAAAGCAAATAGAGCTCGAAGGTCTTGATACAACTATTGACTGGAAAAATACAGGAGATAACTCTTATGATGGTGAGAAGCTAAAGCTATTAGTACATGACGAGAGTGGCAAGTGGGAAAAACCTGATAACATATTAAATAACTGGCGGGTTACAAAAACCACACTTCGTTTGGGTTCCAGAATTATAGGCAAGTGTTTAATGGGATCAACATCGAATTCATTAGAAAAAGGTGGTGAAAACTTTAAAAAATTATATGCGGATTCTGACGTATCTAAAAGAAACTCTAATGGTCAAACAAAATCAGGATTATACTCGCTCTTTATACCAATGGAGTGGAACTACGAAGGATTTATTGATCAGTACGGCCAACCAGTTTTTAATACGCCCGAAAAAGAAGTATTAGACCCGTTTGGGGGCACTATAGAACAAGGCGTTATAGATTACTGGGAAAACGAAGTTGATGGCCTTAAACAAGACCAGGACGCTTTAAATGAATATTACCGTCAGTTCCCGCGCACAGAAGAACACGCTTTTAGAGATGAAACAAAAAATAGCTTGTTTAATCTTGCAAAAATATACGAACAGATTGATTATAATGAGGATCTGCGTAATACTAATGTTGTAACCACCGGCAATTTTCAGTGGGTTAACGGTATAAAAGATACAAAAGTTGTGTTTATGCCAACGCCACAGGGAAGATTCAAAGTATCCTGGATACCAGGTGCTGAGCTTCAGAACAGGCAAATCACAAAAAATGGTGTCAAATACCCAGGCAATGAACACGTCGGCGCATTTGGTTGCGATAGTTACGACATATCAGGAACTACCGACGGTAAAGGTTCGAAAGGAGCTTTACACGGCCTCACTAAATTCACTATGGAAGATGCACCGCCAAGCGCATTCTTTCTCGAATATATAGCTAGGCCTCAAACTGCTGAGATATTTTTTGAAGATGTATTGATGGCATGTGTATTTTATGGTATGCCTATACTAGCGGAAAATAACAAACCTAGGTTGCTTTATCATTTTAAGCGCCGTGGTTACAGAGGATACTCTATGAACCGTCCAGATAGGCTTTGGAACAAGCTGTCAGTAACGGAAAAAGAAATAGGTGGTGTGCCTAACTCGAGTGAAGACATGAAACAAGCACACGCCGCCGCAATTGAAATGTACGTAGATAAGTACGTAGGTTTAATGGAAGACGGGCAGTACGGTAGCATGTACTTCAATGAAACATTAAACGATTGGTCTAAGTTCGATATAAATAACCGTACTAAATACGATGCTGCGATAAGTTCAGGCTTAGCAATTATGGCATGTAATAAAGAACTGTATAGACCAGCAGGCAAACTAGAAAGAACAAAGTTGAATATAAAGATTTCAAAATTCCGTCAAGACGGGTTTACTTCAGAAATAATAAAATAATTTATGACTAAATCGGTTTCAAATAGCGCTTTCCCAAGCCAAATAGCAAGTGACGCTGAAAAGATGTCACAAGACTACGGGCTGCAAGTAGGTAGAGCTATTCAAAACGAATGGTTTTCGAGCAATTCGGGGACCACTCGTTTCAGAAGCAACCAAAATACATTTCATAATCTGAGATTGTATGCACGTGGTGAGCAAAGCGTTCAGAAATATAAAGATGAACTTTCCGTTAATGGTGATTTATCTTACTTAAACCTTGACTGGAAGCCTGTCCCTATTTTATCTAAGTTTGTAGATATTGTAGTTAACGGTATTGCAGATCGTTCTTTTGATTTAAAAGCATATTCACAAGATCCATACGGTGTAAGCAAACGCACAAAGTATATGGAGTCTATTATACGTGACTTGCAGACAAAACAATTAAATGAGTTCGCTAAAGAAGCTTTTGATGTAAATTTATTTGAAAACAGCCCTGAACAGTTACCTGATTCTAAAGAGGAGTTGGAGTTGCACATGCAGCTGAGCTACAAGCAAGGAATTGAAATTGCTGAAGAAGTAGCTATAAACACATTGCTTGATGGCAATCATTACGACTTAACTAAAAAGCGTCTTTACTACGATCTTACAACACTCGGCGTTGCGGCTGTAAAAAATAGCTTTACTCAGTCGGAGGGTGTTACCGTAGATTACGTTGACCCTGCTTATTTAGTACATTCTTACAGTGAGTCTCCTTATTTTGAAGACATATATTATGTAGGAGAAGTAAAGTTTGTTCCATTAAACGAGCTTAAAAAGCAATTTCCTGAATTAGACGAAGCACAATTAGAAAAAATACAAAAGCAGGGCTCGCATAATCACAGCGCGGGCTACGATCAGTCCTTAGTAAACCACGATGTGCGCGATAACAATGTTGTGCAGGTGTTATACTTTAACTACAAAACGTACATGAACGAAGTGTATAAGGTTAAAGAAACCGCAACTGGTGCTTCTAAAATTATAGTAAGAGACGATCAGTTTGATCCTCCTGTGGAATTACTAGAAGCTGAGTTTGGTAAAATGGCTCGCTCGCTAGAGGTGTTATATGAGGGTGTACTTATATTAGGTACTGACATCATGCTTAAGTGGGAAATGGCTAAGAATATGATGCGCCCTAAGAGCGATTACGCTAAGGTTAAAATGAACTACAGCATTGTAGCACCTCGTATGTATAAAGGTAAGATTGAGTCTATCGTAAGCCGTTGTACCGGCTTTGCAGATATGATACAGCTTACTCATTTAAAAATGCAGCAGGTATTACAAAGAATGATGCCTGATGGCGTATATATGGATGCTGATGGTCTTGCTGAAATTGATTTAGGTAACGGCACAAACTACAACCCACAAGAAGCACTTAATATGTTCTTCCAAACGGGTTCTGTTATTGGTCGTTCATTTACCAGCGAAGGTGATATGAACCCTGGTAAAGTGCCTATTCAGCCATTACAGACTGGTGCTGGTGGCCAAAAGCTGCAAACCCTTATTCAAACATACAACTATTACTTACAAATGATTCGTGATGTAACGGGTCTAAATGAAGCACGTGATGGTTCATTACCAGACGCTAGAGCATTAGTAGGTGTACAAAAAATGGCAGCGGCTAATTCAAATACGGCTACTCGCCATATTCTTGATGCAGGATTGTTCTTAACGGCTGAAACTGCTGAATGTTTGTCTTTACGTATTTCAGATATATTAGAGTTTGATCCGTCTAGAGAAGCGTTCATTCAAAAAGTTGGAGGACATAATGTAGGTATTTTGTCTGAAATGGAAGATTTGCATTTGCATGACTTTGGTATTTCTTTAGTGCTTTCACCGGATGAAGAAGAAAAATCACTTTTAGAAAATAATATTCAAACTGCATTATCCGCGGGTCTTATAGACCTAGACGATGCTATTGATATCCGTGAAGTTAAAAACTTAAAACTAGCTAACCAATTATTAAAGCTACGCCGCAGGAAAAAGCAAGAGCGCGATCAAATGATGCAACAGCAAAATATGCAAGCGCAAGCGCAGGCAAACGCGCAGTCTCAACAAGTAGCGGCTCAGGCGGAAATGCAAAAAGACCAAGCAGCACTACAAACTAAATCACAACTTGAGCAGCTTAAAGCACAACTTGAGCAACAAAGAATTGACAAAGAGGTGGAGGCAAAAATGCAGCTTATGGCTCTTGAGTTCCAATACAACATGAAACTTAAAGGTTTAGAGGTTGACTCAGCTAAATCTAAAATTGCAGAAACCGAAGACCGTAAAGATAAAAGAACTAAAATTCAAGCTACACAACAAAGTGAGCTTATAGATCAAAGGCAGAAAGGCGGAGCACCTAAAGACTTTGAATCCTCTGGTAATGATATACTTGGAGGTGGATTCGGTTTAGGAAGTTTCGAACCTAGGTAATAATAACCATAACAATTATATAATATTTTATCATGAGCGAAGAAACTAAAGACACATCCCCTGTTTCGCGGGGTGATGATGGGACTATTAAAGTAGATTTTTCAGCAGCATCCCGGGAAACACCAGCAGAAGAACCTGTTGAACAAACTGTAGAAACAGCACCTGTAGAAGAAGCAGCTGTTAAAGAAACGCCGTACGAAGCGCCTGTTGAAGCTCTAGTATCTGAAACAACGGAAGAAGGACGCGTCTTAATGGAAATTACAGACGAAGAAGTTGAAGAAGCTGCCGAACAGTTAGAAGATGAGGTTGCTGACGCAATTGAAGAATCAGTAACGTCGGGTGCAAAGCTTCCTGAAAACATTCAAAAAGTTGTGGACTTTATGGATGAAACAGGTGGTTCATTAGAAGATTATGTACGCCTTAATACAGACTATTCTAGTTTAAACGAAGACCAGTTGCTTCGTGAATACTATGAAACAAAGTACAAGTCGTATGATAGGGAAGACATTGACTTTTTATTAGCCGACAAGTTTTCTTACGATGAAGACCTTGATGACGAACGCGAAATACGTTTAAAAAAATTAGAGCGTAAACAAGCATTAGCAGAAGCTAAAAATCATTTAGATAGTTTAAAGTCTAAATACTACGAAGAAATTAAAATGGGTTCAAGATTGAATCCAGAACAAAAAAAAGCGGTTGATTTTTTCAATCGTTATAATAAGGAGAGTGAAGAGGCTGCTAAAATAGCAGAACAACAAACTAGCAGGTTTAAACAAGAAAGTGCGAAAGTGTTTAGCGATAAATTCGAAGGTTTCGATTATAGCGTTGGGGACAAGAAGTACCGCTTTAAGGTTAAAAATGCTGGCCAGGTTAAAGAAACTCAAGGCGACATTAACAACTTTATCAAGAAGTTCTTGAATGAAAAGGGGGAAATGAAAGATGCTAAGGGTTATCATAAATCGCTGTTCACCGCTATGAATGCCGATCAAGTTGCACAACACTTTTACGAGCAAGGCAAAGCCGATGCAATAAAGGATAGTATGGCACGCACGAAGAATGTCGATATGAATCCGAGAGGGACTCATGAAAAAGTTACGACACAAAATGGGTGGACTATACGCGCTGTAAATGATGGTGAAAGCACTTCTAAACTCAAGGTCAAGTTTAAAAAATAATTCATTAAAACAAATAAGAAATGAGTTTTGCAACGTCGCCAGCTAGTCTGGCAAACTTAGCTCACCTTACCCCACGTCCTGTTAAGGGCTTGTTCGGTGACAATTATCTGTCTGTGGCTGACATGGACTTTACACAACAATTCCTTCCTGAGGTATACGAGAAAGAAGTAGAGCGCTTCGGAAACCGTACAGTATCAGGATTCTTGCGCATGGTTGGTGCAGAAATGCCTATGGCTTCTGACCGCGTAGTATGGCAAGAGCAAGGACGTCTTCACATTGCATATGACGGTGTTACTGTTGATGCTGATGGTAACCAACTTACTATGCCTGCTGGTCACTTGATCGGTGCAGGTATGACTTTGGTAGTATCTAAAGGATACATAAGCCACAAAGCATATGTTACTTCTGTAGTGGGTACCGCTGTAAACATTGCTGTTTACGATACTACTGATGCAAACTTGAGCAGCACATTCGATTCTGCTGTTGATGCTAAAGTATTTGTTTACGGTTCTGAGTACACTAAAGGTTCTAGCAATGCTGGTAACTCAATGGACGCTTCTTTCACTACTTTTGACAACAAGCCTATCATCTTACGTGATAAGTACAATGTTAAAGGTTCTGATGTAGCTCAAATTGGTTGGGTTGAAGTAACTACTGAAGCTGGTACTTCTGGTTACTTATGGTACTTGAAGTCTGAGCACGAGTCTCGTCTACGTTTTGAGGACTACCTCGAAATGAGCATGGTTGAAGCTGAAAAAGCACAAACTGTTATCGCTCAAGATGCTGCTTTTGGTAACACTGCTAAAATCGAAGGATCTGAAGGTTTATTCGCGGCTCTAGAGTCTCGTGGTTTGGTATTCAACGACCAAAACTTCGCTGGCGCCAACGGCCTAGGAGACTTTGACGAAATTTTATCAGAACTTGATAAGCAGGGTGCTATTGAAGAAAACATGATGTTCTTAGATCGTGCTACTTCTTTAGCTGTTGACAGCATGCTAGCTGCTCAGAACTCTTATGGTGCTGGTGGTACTTCTTACGGTGTATTTAACAACGAGGAAGATATGGCACTAAACCTAGGATTTTCTGGTTTCCGTCGTGGTTCTTACGATTTCTACAAAACTGACTGGAAATACTTGAACGATTCTGCAACTCGCGGTAGCATTGCTGACGTAGAGGGTGTTATTGTTCCTGCTGGTACTTCTACTGTATACGACCAAACCTTAGGTCAGAACATTTCACGTCCGTTCTTACACGTGCGTTACCGTGCTTCTGAAGCTGAAGATCGTCGTATGAAGTCTTGGGTTACTGGTTCAGTTGGTGGCAACTATACTAGTGATGCTGATGAAATGAACGTACACTTCCTTTCTGAGCGTGCACTTTGTGTTCAAGCTGCGAACAACTTTGTACTGTTGAAGAAAACTCAAGCATAATTGAGTTAATATTTATTCACCCTCGGCTTCGGTCGGGGGTGATTATTATCTTTTATTTAATTATATTATATCATGGCACAAGCTAAAAAACCTGCAGCAAAAATGCCTGCAGCAACACCAGCACCTGCGACAGCAGTTGTTGAACAAGTAGTCGAAGCACCCGCTCCGGCAGCACCTGTAGATACATGGGTATTTAAAGATAGATTGTACGAACTTACTTCGGGTCGTAAACCACTTGCGTTTACAGTACCTACCGTACATTCAGCGCGCAGTCCTTTACTATATTTTGACGAAACAGTAGGTTACAACCGTGAGTTGCGTTATGCAACAAACCAACGTACTCCATTTGTTGATGAGCAAGAAGGTACAGCCACATTAGGTCGTATCGTATTTAGAGACGGTATCTTGCGCGTACCAAAAGAAAATATAGTTTTACAAAAGCTTCTTTCTTTGTATCACCCGTATACACTACAAGGTCGCATTATGGAATACAAACCAGAACAGATCGCAGAAGACGAAACTGACTGGATTGAATTAGAGCTAGAAGCAATGACTGTTGCAAAAGCAATGGACATTTACGAAGCAGAAGCAATTTTAAGAGCTCAATACGGCTCACAGCAGGTATCTAACGCGTCTTCTAAGGAGTTAAAACGTGATTTACTAATACTTGCACGTAATCAACCTAGTTTGTTCTTAGATCTAGCTAATGATGATAACGTTATGTTGCGTAACATTGGGATTAAAGCTACCGAAACCGGTATTCTAGCATTATCACAAGACCAACGCACATTTACATATGCAAGTAACGGTAGGAAACTGTTGACGGTACCGTTTAACGAACATCCATATTCAGCTCTCGCTGCTTATTTCAAAACAGATGAGGGCATGGAAGTATTACGAGCCGTAGAAAAACAGCTATAATACATATCTTTTTGTAATTAGGCTGCTGTAAAAAGCGGCCTAATTACTTAATATACATAAACAAACACAAAATGGCAGTAAGCGTAGATACAGTATACCAAAGAGTATTAGCTATCCTTAACAAAGAGCAAAGAGGATACGTAACGCCTCAAGAATTCAACTTGTTTGCAAACCAAGCACAGTCCGATATTTTTGAGCAGTATTTTTATGATATTAATCAGTTTGGGCGTATGCATGGTAATGACACCGAATATTCGGACATGCTCAACTTATTAAATGAAAAGATTAATATTTTTGAGAAGACTGATAATATGACTTACTCAGCACCTAATTGGACGGCCCCTAGTGACCTTTACCGGTTGGGTACAATTATTTATAACAATATTGAAGCAGAGCGTATCAACGCAAATGAGTACTTGTACATTAACGCTTCACCATTAACTAAGCCTACAAATGACCGCCCAATATTTGTGGCTAGTTCTACGGGCTATAAGGTATACGGTGCTGCTGCATTAACTTCAGGAGTATCGTGTAATTATATTAAAGTACCCGCTACGGTAGAGTGGACTTATAACACTGTAGCTGGGAGAGCAGTATATAATGCTTCTAATGCTACAAACTTTGAGCTCCACGCTTCAGAAGAAACTGAATTAGTTTTTAAAATACTACAATTAGCAGGACTTTCTATAAAAGAACTTCAGGTTTACCAAATTGGTAACCAAATGGAGGGGCAAAACACACAACAAGAAAAAGCTTAATAAATGGGATTAATTAATCAAACACAAAATTTCTACTATGAAGGTGCCGATGGCAATTGGAATAGCAATGACGAAAATTATGGTGATTATCAGTTTGTAAGCATTAAAGATATCATTAACAATTTTATTATTGCTTATGTTGGAGAAGATAAGATCATTAGCAAAATTAAGCGCACAGATGTTGCATTTCATGCTCAGCGTGCTTTACAAGAGCTCTCCTTCGATACATTACCCTCAGAAAAAGCTTTAGAAATAGAGTTAGGGCCTGCATTGGAAATGATTCTGCCACAGGATTACGTTAACTATGTTAAGTTTACTTGGTCAGATAATTCAGGAATTGAGCATATAATATACCCTACCCGCCATTCTAGCAACCCGCGGGCTATTATTCAAGATAGCAACTATGAATACACTTTTGATGGCAATGGCGAAATACTATATGCAAATAAGTCGGAAACATTAAAGGCGTTTGAAAAAGCGAGCGCGGAAGATAATAGTAAAGCGGAGCTTAGCACTAGTGAGCTTTTTAACTTATACCGTCACGGTCGCCGCTACGGGTTAAACCCTGAATTTGCGCAAAGCAATGGGGTGTTTTACATCGATAAGCTAAAAGGCATTGCCCACTTTAGCTCAGGCTTAGTAAACAAAGTCATTACACTTAAATACATAAGTGACAGCTTAGGAACTGACGAAGATATGCGAGTGCATAAGTTCGCGGAAGAGGCTGTTTACAAATATCTCGCTCATGCTATTCTGGCTACAAGAGCAAACACACAAGAATATTTAGTCGCGCGCTTTAAGAAAGAAGCGTTTGCAGCAAAAAGAGTTGCAAAACTCCGTATGTCTAACCTTAAGATTAGCGAAATTGCTCAAATTATGCGCAATCAGGCTAAATGGATTAAACACTAATACATGCCAAAACTAGCCCGCAACTTTGTCCAGGGCAAAATGAACAAGGATCTTGACGAGAGACTTGTGCCCAACGGACAATATAGAGACGCACAAAACATTCAAGTTGCCAATTCAGAAGGATCTGATGTTGGTGCAGTTGAAAATATTCTAGGTAATACTAAGAAGAGCCACAAGTCAAAAAACCCTGATGTTTTTTGG
>ERZ887849.2247-NODE-2247-length-16354-cov-34.787472_pt1 | contig 16354 bp, 12 predicted proteins | sample MGYA00521267_ERZ887849 | MGnify/ENA primary metagenome ERZ887849 (study PRJEB32303, sample SAMEA104408601) | aquatic metagenome | biome: Brackish water; feature: Pelagic; material: water | place: Baltic Sea | collected 2014-06-06T16:11:00 | depth 2,863 m ... | reverse complement strand
TTGTTGTAAATATAAAAAATTTGATTTTTCCTTACATTAGATGCGACAGAACCAAGATGTAAAAGAGGTTATTTTTAGCTAGAAGTATATAAATAAGTCTTAAATATTTTGAGAGTTATTTTTTTAAAATTTTTAAAATAGTGTTTTCTAGTTTTAAAAAATAAATCCCTTGTGGATATATAGACATATCTATACTTTGTTTATTTATAAACGTTTTGAAGTTTAAAGTTGTTATTAAATTTCCAGTTATAGAATATATTTCAGCTTTTTTCAACTCAAATACACTATTATCAAAAAGGAATATGCCAGTTGAAGGATTTGGATATATATTAAATGAAACCTCTTTTTTAAATATATGGTTAGTTAATGTGCTCATTAAAACATATTGTAATGCATCATTAGCCATAGCTTGTGCATCATGAGCTATTCCTGCAACTTCATGTTTTTCCCAATTAAAAGGAACACTCATATTTTGAGCTGTTGTTTCACTGGTATTAAAAAAATAACGGCCACGAACCAATCTATTTAATCCTTGTTGGTTATCTACAACAGAATTATGCCGTAAACCTGCCGAATTTGCATCGGTGTCATTTAAACCTAAATGAACAATGAGTTTTTTTGAAAATGCATCAGTTAAAGTAGCATTGGATAATTGCCCTTTAGTTAATCCATAAGGAAAATCAACTCCATATTCTGGAACGGTGTACCACCCAGAATTAGAACAAACGGCAATATCTAATTTACTATTGGGAACATATTCTACAAAACGATGCAAAAACTGTGCGCCACCAGAATGTCCCCAAGCATTATATTTTTGTTGAGAACCAGAAACATCTGCTTTTATATATTCAAATAAAGGATCTATAATTGAAAACGTCCACTCATTAAAGGGGTTATAAGTTGCTAAACTTGGATTATCACCATCATCAAAAATATTTCCAGATTGATAGTTGTCTCCTGTTGGATAATACGTTTCTGAAAATTCTGGAGCAAATACCATAAATCCATTGGCATTAGCCATACTTATCCAATAATTTCTGTAATCGCTACCATTTCTGTCTGCTCCATGAAACGACATAACAATGGGCATAGTGCTCATGTTCCCTGCAGGGATATGATAAAATACTTCTACGGGTTTAGTGTTCAAGGGAGAAGCTGGAACATAAGTAAAAGAGCCTGTTGTATTTGGATTTAAATTCTGTCCAATTACAAAAGAAGAAAGCATTAAAATGAAAATTGTAAAATAATATTTCATTTAAAGGACGATTTGCACTAAAAATTCGCCAATAGTTTGGTCGTTGCCATTTGCAGCATTTATAGTTGTTATAGCCGCTTGCATTTTTAAGTTGTTGTTTTTGAAATATTTAGTTAATCCAAAAGTAAAACTATTATCGTCTTTTAATAAAGAATTTAAGTTAGATTCAAATTCTGGTGTAGCACTTTCATATCTTAAATCAAAGCTTAAACCTTTTTTAGTAACATAACCTAACTGAAAATTATAAGAATCACCAAGTACTAAATACTCGCTTATTTGTTGAGGTGCCAGTATTTGGGTAGCTGCAGCATCTAGATAGGTTATGTTTAAACCACTAGCACTTGTATTTACATATTCGCCTAAAAAAGATAACCCTTTATACTTCATTAAAAAATCTATGTTGGCTTTAGAGTAATCGGGTAAATTATTAAGTCCATTAGTATTGTATAGTAAAAAATTACCATGGCCTTCACCAATCGAATTGCTTACGCCTTTATTTTTACTAACAGCTGCTCCAACAACCAATTTCAGACTTTCTTCATGGGCTAAATCGGCACTTAAATCGCCATTGCCATTAGAAAAGTAGCCTAATGGATAAAGGTCTAATCGTCCTCCTATTTTTACACCTCCTAGATCGGTGTCACGAGAATCGGCTCCAAAAGAGTTTCTACCATCACCAGATGTTATGGCAAACATGGGGGCAATACCAAAATTGTTTCCAAACTTGCTTTCTACAAATAATCCAAATTCACGTCCAGTCCTGCTAAAAGTTTGGCTTAATAAACTGCGGTCTGTAAATTGAAGTTTATCTTCTCTAAAAGTCATTTCTCTGTTGTTAAGAAATGTTTGTTTTTGTCCTACTGAAATAGTGATTTTGTTGGTAGGATGGTATGCAACCCATGCATCCAATAATGGTTCAGAAAGACTATAATCAGTCTGTATTAAAAAGCTAACTTTCTCCTTTATAGCTTTTCCACCTATCATTAGAAAGGTTCTTTTGGCACTAAAAACATTATCGGCCTCGGCACCTTTAACTTTACTATTTAAATAGGATGGTTGTATAAACCCACCAAAATTAAATTGATAATTTCCTTCGTTAAAGGAAAAATTTAATCCACTACCAAGGTTAAAGCTTGCCACATTTTTATCTTTGCTTTCTTGAGCATTTAGCAGTATCGATACACAGAAAAACACGATTAGTAATGATAGTTTTTTCATTTGTTTATTTTTTGTATTATTAATTTAATAGTCTATAAATTGGTAATGTTTCACCATTGTTAGTTTCTAAAACGCCAAAACTAACAAAGCTATTTGGGGCTTCTGGTTCCAGTATTTCAATAATTAGATTTGACCTCATTTGATTCATAGGAATTTTATAAGTTCCAGATGGAAAGAGCATGGTTTTATCACTTAAAACGGTTTCAACGGTTTGTAAGTTCATTTTTTCATATTTTTCAGAATCTCTTTTATATGCTGAAATCGTATAATTTTCAACACTGAGTTCAGTTTCATTGTCTAGCGTTTCAACTGTAATTCCTAAAGTTTTTAGTTTATTAACAATATCTGTTTGATTTTTATCAATTAAATAGGCTATTGGGCGTTTTCTGGTAATTTCTGGTTTAGATTGTAGGGCATCTCTAATGGTGACTTCCAAATCTATCAAATCATTAGTATCTAAATCTATGGTCTCAATAGAATCTTTGTAAATGGCTTTTTTACTGGTAACAACAGCATCATTATTAATCGAATTGGCTTTAGCTATTTCATTTTTCACTAAAGAAACATTATTAAAAGCCGTTTCTAAATTAGATATGGCAATTAAAAAGGTGGCATTGATGCGTCTTTTAAATGACGTTCTGCCTATGCCTACGCCTCTAATCTCAAAAAGTGTTGATATGATATTATTTAAGGCATAATTTGTAGCGCTAGAACGTGCATTATTAGAGCCTTGATTGAAATGTATTTCACCTCCAAACTTATCGGTTGTTATATATTCATGATGTCTCAAATTATTACTATCAAGCACTTTTTGGGCATTTTTAACAAATAAATTAGTTGTTAGAGTTCTAATATTTTCGGGTACGTTTAAATTTCCACTGTATAAAAACATGGCATCGTAGGCTGAGGTAATACCAAAACTACTCAATTGAGCAAAATCTTTCCGGTAAGGTCTGTACTCATGAAAATCCAATCCAATTTCAGGGTTAAAAGCACTAAATGCTTTTTTTAGCACAATAGTTTCTGGTGCCATTAATTTGGTTTGGTCTCTATTTAAATCGAGCCCATTAGCTGCATAGCGATCGTCTTTTAAATAGCCATCAATATTTGCCATTGGTATTACTGCTAAATCTAAATTATCCAGCAGATAAATATATTTTTTATCATTCAAAATTTTATGTAATAAGTACAAAACGCCTTCTGTACTTGCCGATTCATCACCATGCAAACCGCCTTGTATCCATACCTTTAGTTTTTCATTAGTATTTGAATTGGTTAATTGTACCATGGGAATTTGATACCCTTTTTGGCTTTCACCTATAAAAGATAATTTGATTTTTTCAGGATGCTCTTTTACCAATTTATTTAAAAAAGCAATCAGTTCATCATAATCTGTATACCCTTTTTTCTTTTGAAGCGCAGGGGTTATGTCTTCAATAAATTCGGCATCTGGAAAGAATTTTTCAGTTATTTTTTTAGATTGCGGATTTAATTGACCCAACATAAATGTCGTGTAAAATAAAAAAGTTATTATGAGTTGTTTTTTATGCATTATTTAAAATGATAGTGTTAACAATATTCTTAATAAAGTTTCATCTCCAGGTATTGGATTTCCATTGTTGTTATTTATTCCTAGACTACCATCAATCCAAGTATAATCGGCCTGAATTTTTGCGCCATAATTTCGATCTAAATATTTGCTAATACCAAGCGTGTAATAATTAGGTCTGTTATAAAAGGTCGCATTATTTAAAAACGAATTTTTATCGGCATTTAAGTATGTATAGCGCCCGTCAATAGAAATACCACTTTTAAAAATATAACCCATTTGAAAATTATAAGCTTCGCCAAGCATTATTCTGCCTTTCACAAAATTTTCAATGTCTTGAACACCATTTACATCAAAAACGGTAGAAGTTGATCCATCATTTCTAACACGTTGAGTAATATCTGTAGGTACACTGGCTTTTGATTTTATATATTCTCCCAAAGCAGAAAAGCCATTGTATTTAAATAAAAAGTCTACGCCATATTTTGTGTAATCTGGTAGCGATTCTTCATTATTATCATTTAAATAAAGAATGGTTCCGCTTTCGCGACCTCTTCTGCTACTCATACCGTTGTTGTGACTAAAATTTGCTCCAACAACTAATTTTGGTGCATTCTCTCTTACAATATCAACCTGCCTGAACTGACCAAAATTTGTGAATAAACCAAAAGGCAAATAATCTAAACGTCCACCAATTTTCATACCACCTTTATCGGCTTTAAAAACATTACCTCCATCACCATTTGTTAACACGAAATAAGGACGTAAATAAGAGCCTTTTCCAGCTTTGAAATTTCCTTGAAGAAATAAACCAAACTCGCGAATGGTTGCAAATGCCGAAGTTAATGGGCTACGTTCTGCTAATTGAAGTGATCTGGAATCCATAAAAAGCTCCCTATTATCTGTATAGGTAGCGCGCTGACCAAAAGTAGCAGTAATACGGCTTGTGATATCATACGAAACAAAGGCATCAAGTAAATAGTTGCTGGTGGTTGTAATATCTACTTCCGAAGTGCCGCTTAAATCTACTTGTAAGCGATAATTAAATCTTTGATTGCCTGAGTTGCCATCAATCCTTAATCTTAATCGGCGCATTCTAAAACGATTGAATGAACTAGGGTCATCTACCTCTGTTTGGTGTTGGGTTTCCATATAAGGCTGCATATACCCACTTAGTTGGATTTTATAATCGCCATCGCCAGTAAAATTAAGCCCTTCCCCAAATTTATAAGTATCGAGTTTAATTTCTTGCCCATTTACATGAGCAAATGATAGTATTAAGAAACTAATGCTAATGATTTTAAAAACCTTCATACTTTTTATATTATTATTCAAATACTCCTTTTACAATAATTTCACCTTGGTCCATCATATGGGTACCATTGGCAAAAACATCGGTTAAATTAAATTGTTCGTCAAAACAGCACAAGTCTGCATCACACCCAACTTCAATACGTCCTTTCTTTTTTAAACCTAAATTTGTAGCTGGGTTTGTTGTTATTAATTTGAAAGCTTCTTCAATAGGTAACCCTGCTTTAATTAGTAAAATAACTTCTTTTAAATTTTTATCAAAAGGGGCTTTTTTAACTCCAATAGCCTTTCCATTATCATCAAACTTTGTTAAGCCAGCATGTCCATCTGAACTAAAAGTCATTTTGCTAATGTCAACACCTTGTTCTAAAGCATATAAAACGGATTTATATGGCGGTGTATATTGAGAAGCGCCTGTGGTAATATCTATTATGCCACCTAATTTTGCAAATTCAATGGCCTGATCGAAAAGCCCTTTTGTTCTGCCAACATGGGTTGGCGAAATGTGTTTTATAGGAAATTGATATTTTTGAACGAGCTCAAATAACACATCCATTTTAGTATCCAAATTACCAAGATGAACATGTAATATACCTTTTTTGTTACCAATAAAGCCGCCAATCATAACATCCCGTAGTTTTCTAACCAACTCGGTAGCTGTTGGATATGAAGACCGTATATCACTAATGGCAATTTTACAACCCAAAACATTGTCTATAAATATCATATCACTTTGAATACTATCTGTAATAGTCATTGAATCTACACCATAGTAACCAGAATACATATAGGCTGAAATACCCTCTTGTTCAAGCGCTTTGGCTTTACTATAAAGCGATCTAATATTTCGTGCTGTTCCATCGGTGCCCAATAAACCCACCACTGTGGTGGTGCCACAAGCTATAAGTTCGCTTAAATTTACTTCAGGAGTCATAGAAGCAAAACCATCTTTTCCGCCAGCACCCATAATGTGAATATGCTGATCGATTAACCCTGGTGTTACAATTTTGCCTTGAGCATCCCAAACTTGACTATTAATGGTATTAGAATCTATTTGATTTTCTATGGCTACAATTTTTTTGCCGGCAATAAGAATATCTTTTGTGCCCAAATGTTTAGGCGCATATAAATTTGTGTTTTTTATTAATTTCAGCATAAAATTATAAATAATGTAAAACCAACATTGAGACTAGTGCAACGCCTAAAGGTATCATGTTTCTTTTTACTATAGCCATGGTTGTTACATTAGCAATAGCGGCTGTTGCAATAATAACACCAGCAACAGGAGATACGGTTCTTCCCATAGATGCTGATAATTGCATGGGTAATATTATAGACGTGCTTTCAACACCTAACTTGGTTGCTATTTTTGGTATTAAAGGGCCAAAAGCGAAAAAAGCAGCGTTGCCACTTCCCATGAGCATGGAGGCTAAAAAAATCATTATGGACATTACTATACCTATACCTAAACCACCAAGACCTAAATTTTGAGATAAATCTAGTAAACCATCAATAAATCCTAAACTTATAAGACCTTTTGCGAATATATCAGCTGTAATAATTAATGTGACTACCGTTTTAAAGATGTTCCCCATGCCATTCCAAAAAACAGTAAGAGAATTAAAAACTTCTTTCAAATTTTTAAGCCTTATAAGTTCACAAATTAAAGCAATAAATAAACTTATAAACATGGCTGTTGTTGTATCTAATGTAATGGGCGAATTGAAAAGGCTAAATATTTCTGAAAAAACAATTAAAAGGATAATAGGTAAAACAGGTATGATGGCGTAAAAAAGAGGTGCTTTTAATTCCTTTTTTTCATTAGGGCTTACTTCAAGAATTTGATTTTCTTTCTTATCGAAATAACGATTCACAAAGTAGTAAGTAATCATCATTATTATGCTTAAAGGCAGTACCAACGGTATTTGATAATCAAGAAAAAATACAATAGTATCTATTTTTGAAATGCTTGTTGCGCTCGCTGTTATGGCAGATGCAGGACCAATACCAAAAGCGGTGGTTGCTGTGATAACAGAAACAGCAGATAATTTACTGACGCCTAAATTTACTAATATTGGAAATAAAGATGCCATAAGCAATAGGCTTAAACCAGCTGCAGATGGAATGGCGGTAAATAACGTTTGACCAATAGGAATAACTAATGCTGCAGCTAAATATGGCTGTTTTTTAAATAATTTTAAAGGTTTCATGGAGACATGAACCAAGGAATCTGAAGCCCCAATTTTATCTATGTAAGCCACAAAACCTCCAATAGCCATAATCATTAGCCCAACACCAGCATTGGTACTGCTAAAAGATTCTTTAATGTATCTAAATAAATCAAATCCAGAAAACCCCGTTGGGTCATTTAATTCGGGGAGATTATAATTTAAAACCTGAGCAATAACAAGCATTAATAGCCCTGAAACCAATAAAATGGCATGAGGGTTATATTTTTTAAGCAAAAGTCTTGCTGTAAAAAATATAAATACAAGAGAAATTATAGCTCCTAGGTAGTGCATCAATATTTTTTGTTAATTAAAATGATGAACCGTTTAATTTAGTTCCGGGTGAAAATAGCCTTCCGTTAGCTTCAGTAATGGATGAATGTTGTACAAAATCTCCAGTAAGGTCTGGATTTCTTGTATAGGACTCATCCGGATTCCCAGATAATGGATAAATATCAAAAGTTACTATCACATTATTTGCTGTATCTCTTACTGTTGCTATGTCTCCAGAATTGGTTAAATTCATTAAACCAGATGAAGCTATTTGAACTAGTGCTCCGCCAAAAGAACCAGTTGGTGTACCACTACCAAATACTATAATTACACCATTTTTAGGAACAATAGTATTTGGTGGGAATACGTGTCTTACAGAAGATTCATCAGAGATGGTCCATCCACTTATATCTAAAGCTAGTCCAGAATTAAAAAATTCAATAAACTCATCACCATTAGCATCTCTTGTGCCATCACCATTGGCGTCTCCAGTTAAATCGCCTGCGGGGTCGTAAAGTACTTCATTGATTACAAAACCTAAAAAAGGACAACCATTATTGTCTATAGACCCAACTACGTTTGGACATTCATCATTGGCATCTAAAACACCATCTCCATCGGTATCGGAGTCGTCATCCAAAACTGAAATGGCTATCGCTGTGTTGGATAATATTAAAACGTTTTCCACATTACCAAGGCTTATATTTAAGGTTTCTACACCTTCAATAGTTTCGTCTTGAAGCCCAGTAATGGTTATGCTTCCAGAACTATTTCCTGAATTTATAGTAATACTTGAAGCACTTAAACTAAAATCGCTTGATTCTGTTGCGCTTCCCGTTAACAATAAAGGAACCGTTAGCGTTTCAGTAACATCTGTATTTACAGATGCAGTAATGGTTATACTACCATTATCTTCACTTAGATTAGTACTGTTAGACGACAGTTCTATACTTGGTTTAATATCATCTGTAGTGCATGAAGTAATGATTACTATCAAAGAGAAACACAGAAATAATTTTTTTGGAAAACAAATTATACCCATTGTTTTTGGTTTTATGTTATAAAATTTTTTATAAATGTATTGTTTTAAGAATTTTTAAAAAGATACCAGTAAGTATATATATAAGATACCAATAAAACAAAATATTCTTAAATCTTTAAATAAAAAAACGCCATGATAATTGATAATCAAGGCGTTTTCTTATTGATAAATAATTAATTATTCAATAATTAATTTTGTTGTAGAAGAACGATCGTTAATAGTTACTTTCAATAAATACAAGCCTGAGTGTATAGAATTAACATCCAAAACATTTGAATTTAATTTTGTATTAAGCACTTGTCTTCCCATTATATCATATAACTGGATATTTTTTTCTCCAGAGATTTGAGATTTAATGTTTACCAAGCCTAAATTAACAGGGTTAGGATATATTGATAATTCTGATTTAGCGAATTCTTTTGAAGATAAAGTAGCTGAAATTGGAAAAGGGGAGGTTGAAACTGAGTTTGTAACCCCATCTAAATTACCAGTTCCGTTGTAATTCCATTCAGTACTAACAAAAGTTGTGCTTGGTCCAGCAGTATTTCTGTATGCCCAACCATCGGTATATTCCCAAGCTGCACCGGTTCCATCGGTATTAACATCGCCAAAAACATCAATGATTTGACCATTTTCAAATAACTCAATAGCATCATCTCCATTAAAATTAATATCCCCATCTTCATAAGGCACAATAGAATTACCAAAAAACGTATTAAAGTTCGCTGTATCTCCACTATTTACTATATATAAATAATCTCCTGCAGAAGCCGCAACTGCTGGGAAAGTAAATTCTTCAATACCTCCTCCGTTACCATTATTAGCAACACCTATACTAAAGATACTTAAGTCTGCTATTGCAGAAATAACATGTATTTCTAAGCCTTTTGGCGTGCCTGCTAAGGCATCAAAAATTCCAGTAATTTCCATAGCATTTGTTAACGTAGGATATACAGAGCCTTCTAAAGAAACGGTTTGTGTTACCGCGCCAGCACTTGTTACTGATACGTCACCAGTGTAAGAAGGTGAAATGGCTATGGCTAAACCAGGCTTTAACCTTGTGTATATTGTAGTTGATGCAACGGTACCAGTACCTCCATCAGATAAAGTTACTGTTGGCGTAAACATGCCACCAGAAGTTTCAGAAACTTCAAAATCGGTTGGTGCAGTAATTAAGATGCCTTCTGTTAAATTGCTACCTTGAACTGTAAATGAACCTTCACTAGAGGGACCATTACCAAATTCGTAATCTAATCCCGATATAGCAGATCCCACTTCAATTAGGGGGTCTGTTGAAACGGTCATGATATCTTCCCAAGTTTGAGCAACACGAATACCATCAGCTATAGCCGTTGGACCTCCAGTAGCTTGACGGAAAGCAACGCCATTTAAAGATAAAGCATTACCACCTGCAGCCGTAGTTACTTCTACAGTTGCAGCACCTTCAGTAGCTACGACTGAAGAAAGAACGTACAATGTAGCAGCACCAGCAGCAAAATCATATTTTAATACTAATAAATAAGTGGTATTAAGTGCAAAAGAAGATGATCCCCAAACGGTTGTCGATTCCGCATTTTCTCTTAAACCAAAAATCATACCCCCAGCACCATCAGTTGTGGTATAGACTCTACCAATGTATGTACCGCCGCTTCTAAGAGCATAAAAATATGTTCCGCTTGCGCCACTAGAAACTGTACTTGCCGTATAGAGCATGCCAGCATAAACAGAACCTGAATTTACTGAAGAAAATACACGTTCTGCATCTTCAGAGCCACTAGCAAGAATTGTTGCTGAACCTCCAACTCCAGAGGATGGATAGGTGGCCATTGATAAGCTTGTTGTTGCATATCCTACAAATGGTGATGCTCCTGAAAAACCAGTCCAATTACCAGTTACAGTAGTTAAATCGCCAGCGGTAGTGCCGTAATCGAAGTTTTCTTCTAATAAAAGTTGCCCGAAGGAAGCACCAGAAATTAAGACGGTAAAAAATAAAAAGTAAAGTTTTTTCATAATGGATTGATTTAAAATTTGTTTTAAAAATATAATATAATAAATACGCATAAATTTACAGTTAAGTTAGCATTTAAAAAAATACCAATATAATTAATTTTTTAATACCAGTTTTATTGAAGCCAATTTAAACCCAAAATTTTGTTAAGTGAACTATAAAAAAACCTTCATTTGATTTACTTTTTGTGCTAATTTATTGGGTCTTACCGCCGAATAGCCCAAAATTAATCCGAATTGCTTTTTTTCACCTATGTAACATTTACTTAATGAAAACGTAACAATACCTTGTTTTGACAAAGTTTCAATAAGTTTTAATTCATCTTTTTCTGAAACCTTGTTTTTAAATTTCGCAACAATATGCAGACTGCAAAATTCTTTTCTTTCCAAATATAAGGTGTTATTATTTTTTTCGAATTCATTAATAAATAAAACCAGTCTTTCTTGTGCTGTATTTGTAATATTCTTAATATGCTGAAACAAATAATTTCTTTCAATAAATTGGTTCATAACCACTTGAATTGAAGGTGCAATAAACCTATGCGAATGTTCTTGTAAGGCTTCTACGGCTTTTGCTAAATATTTTGGTACAATCATATACCCTAAGCGTATGGAAGGATGCAGCAATCTATTAAACGTTCCCATGTAAATGGTTCGGTCTTCGGTATCTAAACTGTAAATAGTGGGCAAACTATTAAAAGAATTGGCAATTTCGTTTTCATAATCGTTTTCAATAATCAATGCTTTATTTCTTGATGCCCATTCCAGTAATTCTTTTCTTCTTTTTAGGCTCATTTTTATTCCTAACGGGTAATGATTAGATGGCGTAGTATGAACAATTTTAGGTTTAAAACTGGCTAAGGAATTCATTTTATTAACATCAATACCTTCATCATCTAAAGAAACAGGTAAAATATGGGATTGAATACTCTTAAAAATGGAATGTACATTTGGGAATGTTGGGTCTTCTAAAATAACATGATCTCCTTTTTCAATTAGTGTATTGGTAATTAGATATAATGACTGTAAAGAGCCTGAAACAATTACAACTTGTTCATGGTTGCACTTAATGTTTCTGTTTACATTCAAATAATTACTAATGCTTTTTTTTAACTCGATGATTCCAGTACCATGAGAATAAGAAAGTCCAGAAGATTTTACATGCCGCCAATAGGTATTTAATAATTTTTTCCATTGATTCACAGGAAAAACATCAATAGGGGGTAATCCCGGTCTAAAAGCCAAATTGTTATTTGGTAACCTATTAATTAGAGAAATATTGTTTAAATAAGACAATCCTTTTTCTGTTACTTTAGGGTATAATCTCTCATTAAAAATGGCAATTGCTTCATTTGTAGTTGTATTGGTTTGAATTGAATTATCATAGTTTACCCAATAACCAGAACCTGGTTTAGATAAAATTAATTTTTCTAAATGAAGCAATTCGTATGTTTTGTTTATGGTAGTACGAGATAGCTTTAGTTCTTCTGCTAAAACCCTGGTTGAAGGGAGGAGCCAATCGTGAGGCAAATCATTATTTATAATACTCTGTTTTACAGCATAATAAAGTACAATGTATTTGTTGGTGGGTTTTGTTTTTAACTGAATAAGGAATGCTTCTTGAATCCTTTCAATCGCGAATTTAAAATTGGTATTCATATTTTGGAAATACTGGTATGATAAATATACTGAATTTACTTCGTTATTTAGCTCAACAAATAAAATTTTATGAAATCTTGTTCTTTTACAAAAATCGTTTGTTTGGTTTTAGTTACTTTGGTGGCTTGTAGTAGTGATCCGGAAGTGTTAAACGAAGCTTCTGTATTAAATAATCAAACTACAGGAACTGGTTTTTTTATTTATACAGGATACCAACCCATACAAGATAAACCAATAAAAGTGTACTATCATATTCCTCAAAATATAAACCCTAATACGCCAATTGTATTTGTGTTTCATGGAGATGGAAGAAATGCAAAAGACTACAGAGATGCTACTATATCCAAAGCAAATCAATACAATTTTATAGTTATAGCTCCGGAATTTTCAATTGCAAATTTCCCAACAGGCGACGCTTATAATCTTGGAAATGTTTTTGTAGATGGTGATAACCCAACAGCTTCAACTTTAAACCCAGAAGCAGCATGGACTTTTTCAATTATTGAACCTTTATTTGATTTTGTAAAAGAAAGCTTGAGCAATTTGTCAACTAAATATCAGATCATCGGGCATTCTGCTGGCGGTCAATTTGCACACCGTTTTGTTATGTTTAAACCCAATGGGCGTTTTGATAAAGTGGTCGCTTCGGCTTCCGGTTGGTATACGGTTACAGATTTTTCAGTAAAATTCCCCTATGGATTTAAGGATAGTCCGTTAGAAAATTCATCATTGTCTAGCTTATTCGATAAACAATTAATAGTTCAAATAGGATCGCTTGATAATGATGCAAATGCACCTGCACTACGCCATAATAGTTTTGCAGATGCTCAAGGTTTAAATAGATTTACAAGAGCAAATTATTTTTTTGAAAAAGCACAAAGTTTATCTTTATCGAATAATTTAGAGTTTAATTGGCAATTTTATACCAATCTAAATGTTGGTCATGATTTTAAGCCTGCTATTGAAAACGCAGCTGATATTATTTTTAATTAATAGAATTTTTATATGAATATTTCTAAAGGAAAAATTGGTTTACTGTTAGGCCCCATAGCATTTATTATTGTAACACTTTTTTTTCATCCTGAAGGACTAAGTAAAGAAGCTAATGCCGTTTTAGCATCAGCCGTTTGGATTGCTATTTGGTGGATAACCGAAGCCATACCTATTGCAGTTACAGCCTTAATGCCTATTATTCTTTTTCCTTTATCTGGAGGTATGGGTTTGAATGAAACCACAGCATCGTATGGGCATAAATACGTATTCTTATATATTGGAGGCTTTATTTTGGCAATTGCTATTGAAAAGTGGAAATTGCACAAACGAATTGCTTTAACCATTATTAAAATTGTTGGAACCAATGTTATCAATATTATCTTAGGGTTTATGATTGCTACAGCGTTCTTGTCTATGTGGATATCAAATACAGCTTCGGCTGTTATGATATTGCCCGTAGGTATGGCTATTGTATCGCAATTAAGAGATAATCCGGCAACAATAGAAGATGAAAACTTAATTTTTGGTAAAGCCTTAATGCTCTCCATCGCTTACAGTGCGTCCATTGGTGGTATGGCAACACTTATTGGGACGCCACCTAATTTAGTTTTAGCAGGGGTTGTAAAACAAGCATACAATATAGAAATTTCATTTGCACAATGGTTTATGTTTGGATTTCCTATAGCTATTATTCTTTTAGTAATTTGTTGGGTTTATTTAACCCGCTTTGCTTTCAAGTTTAAACAAAAGGAATTTCCTGGAGGAAGTCAAGAAATTAAAAGACAGTTAAAAGCATTAGGTGCTATTTCTTACGAAGAAAAAATAGTTTTTCTAGTATTTGTATTAACTGCTTTTTCTTGGATAACCAGATCTTTTTTCATCGAAAAATTTATACCTCAAATTGACGATACCATCATTGCTATTTTTTTTGGTGTCCTTTTATTTTTAATACCTTCAAAAGAAAAAGGAGTAAAACTTATGGATTGGGAAGATGCTGTAAAATTACCGTGGGGCATCGTATTACTATTTGGAGGTGGTATGGCTTTAGCTTTAGGATTTGAAACCAGCGGTTTAGCTGTTTGGATTGGTAAACAAATGACCTCGTTAGAATCTGTATCACTCATTTTATTGTTGTTAATTTTAATTGCTTCTGTAAATTTTTTAACAGAAATAACATCAAATTTAGCAACAACAGCCATGTTATTACCAGTATTGGTTTCATTAGCATCTGCCATTGGAGTACACCCTTATTATTTACTTGTAGGAGCTACACTGGCAGCATCATGTGCTTTTATGTTGCCCGTAGCAACACCACCTAATGCTGTAGTTTTTGGATCTGGGTATTTAAAAATTGAAGACATGGTTAAAAAAGGGTTTTCAATGAATATTATTTCTATACTACTCATAACACTTTTTGTGTATTTTATTTTACCAATGCTTTGGGATTTAAGTAAAGTTTAATGATAGATGCGTTTAAAGTAATGCGGTTAAAAATAGTTTGTTTTATAAAAAGTTTAATATTTTAGTCTATATTGAATGAAGATGTTAAAACTGTTCTTGAACTTCCACCAACATAAATTTTGAATTCTCCAGATTCTAAAACAAATTCACCTTCATTATTATAGAATCCCAATTCTTTGTTTGTTAAATTAAACTTGATGATTTTTTGTTGGTTTGGTTTTAATTCAACCATTTTGAAACCTTTTAACTCTTTTACTGGTCTGGTTACAGTTGCAAATACATCTTGAATATATAGTTGGGCTACTTCTTTTCCTGGTAAATTTCCTGTATTTTTTATTTCAACAGAAACTTCAACCGTTTCATTTTTAGTTTTATTAATTACTAAGTTGTTATAAGAAAAAGTGGTGTAGCTTAAACCATGCCCAAACGGGTAGAGTGGGTCATTGCTTTCATCTATATAATGAGACCAAAACACATCATTTTGCTCAGGATTAGTAGGTCTTCCCGTATTTTTGTAATTATAGTAAATTGGTACTTGACCAACACTTCTAGGGAAGGACATTGGTAACTTACCACTTGGGTTGTAATCGCCATATAAAACTTCGGCGATGGCATTTCCGCTTTGAGTACCCAAATGCCATGCTTCAAGAATGGCTGGTATGTGTTTATCTGCCCAAGGAATAGTTAATGGCCTTCCGTTGTTTAAAACCAAAACAATGTTTTTATTTACTTTATATATTACTTCCAAAAGTTCTTGTTGCACACCTGGTAGGTTTAAATCTGTTCTACTTCTAGCTTCACCACTTTGAAATCCGTGTTCACCCAAAACCATCACCACAACATCTGCTTTTTTTGCTACCTCAATAGCTTCAGAAAAGTCACTTTTATCTTCAGTATTAATTTGAAGTTCTTTAGTAAATTGGGCTTTTCCTATAATTACATCTGCTCCTTTTGCATAGGTTATTTGGTTCCCTGTATATTTTTGCAATCCTTCTAAAACAGATACTGCTGAATTGTCATCTGCTGCAATACGCCAGTTACTGTACGTATTCAAACTAATCTGTACTTTTCCTAAGAGAGTATTTAGTTAATAATTCAAATATAATTGTTTTTTTTGATTCGTTGTTAATTTTAATTTTTGGTACTCATTTCTTCGGTCAATAATGGCTATTTTCTTTAATCGTCCACGTTCTTTTAGAATAAGTTCACCTCTCCCAAAATAGACATCTGCTGGGGTTAAATTGTTTAATGATTCATGATAGCGTTCATTATTGTAACGATAAACAAACTTTTCTAAAGCAGCTTCTAATTCTTCTGGAGCGAAGTAATTATCAAGTTTTACGACATTTTTCATTGTT
>ERZ887849.2246-NODE-2246-length-16358-cov-9.664540_pt1 | contig 16358 bp, 14 predicted proteins | sample MGYA00521267_ERZ887849 | MGnify/ENA primary metagenome ERZ887849 (study PRJEB32303, sample SAMEA104408601) | aquatic metagenome | biome: Brackish water; feature: Pelagic; material: water | place: Baltic Sea | collected 2014-06-06T16:11:00 | depth 2,863 m ... | reverse complement strand
CGCGCATCAGTCTGAGATTGAGATTCCGTTGTCTGCACCCATAGATGTGTCACCGGGGGCCATTGTCAGCCTGACAGTGCTTGAGTCGTCAATGCGGCAATGGACTGTTCGGGCGTATGCGGCACCCTTGATTGCGCTTCTGGGCATGATCGCTATTGGTGCCATGTTGCAGTGGTCTGAGGCGTTGATTGCCCTCGTGGCATGGTTGCTTGCAATGGGAGTATTTCGCGTGGTCACCCGCCACGCTCGGATCGAGATACAGGTGAGAACATGACTCAAACGTTTCGTCTTGCAATCTGGTGTTTGTGTGTATTGCTAACGCCTACCGTTTTTGCAAATTTACCGGACTTTCAGGATTTGGTTGAAGAGGTCTCGCCAGCAGTGGTGAACATTTCGACGCAGTCGTCGGCTCCGGTGTCGCCCCGGCAGGGCCAGCAGCCTGACCTGGATCAGTTGCCGCCATTTTTTCGAGAGTTTTTTGAACGTGGACTGCCAACCCCTCCGCAGCAACAGGAGGGACGCTCCCTTGGCTCGGGGTTCATCATTAGTGCGGACGGTTATATTTTAACCAATAATCATGTCGTTGAGGGTGCAGATGCCATTCTCGTTCGCCTCTCGGATCGTCGCGAATATCTCGCTGAAATTATTGGTACCGATCCTCGGACCGATGTGGCATTGATCAAAATTGATGGCACCAATCTTCCCGTTGTGAAGATCGCTGACAGCGACCGACTCCGCCAAGGACAGTGGGTCGTCGCCATTGGGTCGCCGTTTGGATTTGACTACAGTGTCACGGCTGGGATTGTGTCCGCACTGGGTCGATCACTTCCCGACGAGAGCTATGTGCCCTTTATTCAAACCGATGTGGCGATCAACCCCGGGAACTCGGGTGGACCGCTATTTAACCTAAATGGCGAGGTTGTCGGGATCAATAGCCAGATCTTCACGCGTTCCGGTGGATTTATGGGCTTGTCATTTGCCATTCCGTCGAACCTTGTGATGAATGTGGCAGACCAGATTCGCGATACTGGCTCGGTTGAGCGGGGCTGGCTCGGTGTCTTGATTCAAGAAGTCAGTCGCGATCTCGCACTGTCATTTGGACTTGAGAAGCCCATGGGTGCTTTGATTGCGCAGGCGTCGCCAAATGGCCCTGCCGGGAAGGCGGGCGTGCAGCCAGGTGATATTGTTGTTCAGTTCAACGGCAAGTCGGTGGAGCGTTCATCTGACTTACCACCGATGGTCGGATTGGTGCGTCCAGGCCGCACAGTGCCTGTGGATATCGTACGTAACGGATCACCCTTGACCTTGATGGTCACTATTGAGCAACTCCCAGAGCCGGATCAGGTGAGTCAAGCGGGCCCAGTCCCGAATCGATCTGTTCTGGGGATGACGGTCGAGCCTTTGTCATCGGCACTGCGCTCTGATCTCAACCTCGAGGGTGGTGTATTAGTCAAAGAGGTGACGGGTGATCCCGCGACGTCAGCAGGACTGCGCGCGGGTGACGTGATTACTCAGTTAGCGGGCGAATCGATTCGTGCTCTTGAGGATTTACGCCGTATTGTTCCGAATCTACCCTCAGACCGGCCGATTCCGGTTTTGGTCGTACGGGGCGGTAATTCGACCTTTCTTACGCTACGGATAGACCGTTAAACTACCGCGATTTTTTGACTCGGATGAACTCATTTGGCAGAACCATCACATATTCGCAATTTCTCGATCATTGCGCACATCGATCATGGCAAATCGACGCTGGCAGATCGGTTCATCCAACGCTGCGGAGGATTGTCTGAGCGCGAGATGGGGGCCCAGGTGCTCGACTCGATGGATATCGAGCGTGAGCGCGGGATCACCATCAAAGCGCAAAGCGTGACACTCAATTACACCGCACGCGACGGTCAGGTCTATGAACTGAACTTCATCGACACGCCGGGGCACGTTGATTTTAGCTATGAAGTCTCACGGTCACTCTATGCCTGCGAAGGCGCGCTGCTGGTTGTGGATGCAGCACAGGGGGTCGAGGCGCAGTCGGTAGCAAATTGTTATACCGCCATTGAGCAAGGCCTTGAAGTGGTGCCTGTTCTGAACAAGATGGACCTACCACAAGCCGAGCCTGAGCGGGTCAAGGCTGAAATAGAAGAGATTATCGGAATTGATGCCACAGACGCGGTGGAGTGCTCAGCCAAGTCAGGTATGGGGATTGACGATTTACTCGAGCAGTTGATTGTGAAAATCCCGCCGCCCGATGTGGATCGATCCCTGCCGACTCAAGCATTGATCATTGACTCCTGGTTCGACAATTATCTGGGCGTCGTATCCTTGGTTCGTGTGACCCAAGGAATTTTGTCGAAAGGCCAAAAGGTCCGCATGACCAGTACCGGACGGGATTGGCAGATTGATGAAGTCGGTGTGTTTACCCCCAAACGATTACCACGATCACAGGTATTAGCCGGTCAGGTCGGCTATATGATCGCTGGAATCAAGGATATCCACGGCGCGCCCGTTGGCGACACGATCATTGATACCAAACATCCAAATACGCCAGCGCTACCTGGCTTTAAGAAGGTCAAGCCACAGGTGTATGCGGGCCTATTTCCCGTTGCCGCAGATGACTTCGAAGATTTTCGGGAAGCACTGGAAAAACTGACATTGAATGATGCCAGTTTGGTGTATGAACCGGAAAGTTCTGACGCGTTAGGGTTTGGTTTTCGGTGTGGTTTTCTCGGCATGTTGCACATGGAGATCGTGCAGGAGCGTCTCGAGCGAGAATATGATCTCGATCTGATCACCTCTGCTCCAACAGTCATTTATGAGGTGGTCACCAATGAAGGCGCAACCTTGTATGTGGATAATCCATCCCGGTTGCCTGATATTGGGTCAATCGCTGAGATGCGAGAGCCCATTGTGGCTGCGACGATTTTGGTCCCCAATGAATTTGTGGGCACCGTCATGACACTGTGCTTAGAAAAGCGGGGGGTACAACGGAATCTCAAATTCATGGGTTCGCAGGTACAAATTGAGTTTGATATGCCCATGGCTGAAGTAGTGATGGATTTCTTTGATCGACTGAAGTCGGCGACGCGTGGATTTGGGTCCTTGGATTACGGCTTTGTTCGCTTTCAAGAAGCGCCCCTGGTGCGATTGGATATTTTGATCAATGGCGAACGCGTGGATGCTTTGGCAGCGATTGTGCATCGAGATCAGTCGCAATCGCGTGGGCGTGATTTGGCAGACAAACTACGTGAATTGATTCCCCGACAAATGTTTGATGTGGCGATTCAGGCTGCGATTGGTCGGCATGTGATTGCACGAACCACAGTGAAGGCACTACGTAAAAATGTCACCGCAAAATGTTATGGTGGTGATGCGAGTCGGAAGCGTAAGCTTCTTGAAAAACAAAAGGCTGGGAAAAAGCGTATGAAGCAAGTGGGGCGAGTTGAGATCCCACAAGATGCGTTCTTGGCGGTACTGAAGGTCGACTGACACCATGGATTTTACGTTGATTTTGGTGCTGGTGGTGTTAGTCACTGGCGTCATTATGGCCTTGGATTTGGCCGTCCTCAAACGCCGTCGCGGGGACGCTCCGCCCGGTTTTTTCGTCGAGCAGAGCCGCTCATTTTTTCCAGTATTGACTGCCGTGTTGGTGTTGCGATCATTCCTGTTCGAGCCCTTTCAAATCCCCAGTGGCTCGATGCTGCCGACACTCAAAATTGGTGACTTCATCTTAGTGAATAAGTTCGAATATGGTCTGCGGTTGCCTGTCTTGGGTACACGCGTGGTGGATCTAGGAGCGCCTGCCCGTGGTGATGTGATGGTCTTTAAATATCCAGAGGACACCCGGATTAACTTTATCAAGCGGGTCGTTGGGCTCCCAGGTGATTTGGTCGAATATCGAAATAAAACACTGTTTATTAACGGAATAGAGCAACTCCAGACGACCGTTGAGGTCACCGACGGATTGACCCTGCCGCCACTGAGTGCGGAGGTCACTGAAGCCCTTGGCGATCAACCATACCACCTCTGGAAGCGGTTAACTCCTGGCAGAAACTACGGTCCTTTTGTCGTCCCAGAGGGTCAGTATTTTGTCATGGGTGATAATCGTGATAACTCCAATGACAGTCGCGTGTGGGGTTTTGTGGATGACTCCTTGATTGTCGGACGGGCAGTGGCCGTTTGGATGTATTGGGAAACGTTTTTGAGTATCCCTTCCTTTGCCGATGTCCGGGTGATCCGGTGACAGACTCCCTCGCACTGCTCCAAGCGAGGCTCGGATATACCTTTCGTGATCCAGCCCATTTGGAGTCTGCGCTGACCCATCGGAGTATGGGCCCAACCCATAATGAACGGCTTGAGTTTTTGGGTGATTCCATCGTGAATTTTGTGGTGGCTGAAGCATTGTTTCAAAAGTATGGCGAAGCACGGGAAGGCAAGCTGACGCGTATGCGTGCTGCCTTGGTGCGTGGACAATCGTTGTCGGAACTTGCGCGTCGCTTGCAACTCGGTGAAGCGCTCCGACTGGGCTCCGGTGAGCGGAAGAGTGGTGGTCGTCGGCGTGACTCGATTTTGGCAGATGCGATGGAGGCGGTGATTGGGGCGATCTACCTCGATGGCGGAATGAATGCTTGTCAAACCTGCATTGGCGCTTGGTTTGAGGCGGACCTCGATCGGGTCAATCCAGATCAAGTGGAAAAAGATCCGAAGACGGCCCTGCAAGAGTGGTTACAGCGGGAGCGCCATCCACTGCCGTCCTATGTCGTGATGGAAGTGACAGGTCCTGCCCATCAGCAAGCATTTCGAGTGCATTGTGTTGTCGATGCACTCGCACAAGTGACTGAAGGCACAGGAATGTCCAGACGTGACGCAGAACAGGTCGCAGCACAACGCGCGCTGGAGTTGTTACAGGGTGGATAGACGATTTGGGTTCGTTGCACTGATTGGTCGCCCGAACGTGGGCAAGTCCACACTGTTGAATCACATCCTCGGATTTAAACTGAGTATCACCTCGCGGAAACCCCAAACCACGCGGCATCGATTGCACGGCATTTGGACTGATGAGTCTGTCCAAGTCGCGTTTGTGGATACGCCAGGGATGCATCAAGACCAGCCCAAGGCCATGAATCGACTCATGAATCAAACCGCCGAGAGCGCTCTGAACGATGTCGATGTCATCGCCATGCTCACAGAAGGGGTGCGCTGGACTGATGACGATCAGCGTGTCTACGACAAGATCGCCCGCGTCAATGTTCCACGCGTGTGGGTCATCAACAAGGTCGATAAGTTGGCAGACAAGGGGCTCTTGCTCCCGCACATCCAGTCGGTGACCGCGCGTCATGCGTTTGCTGAGGTGTTTCCCGTGTCTGCATTGAAGACCCTCAATCTGGATTCTTTACTGGGCTATTTAAAGCAAGCGATGCCGGAAGGGCCGTTTCTATTTGGTGAGGATCAAGTGACCGATCGCTCTGAGCGTTTTTTGGCGGCCGAACTCATTCGGGAACAAATCATGCGGCAATTGGGTGATGAGGTCCCTTATGAGACGACGGTTGAGATTGAGTCCTTTGATCGAGAGGAGACGCGTGTCGGGATTCATGCCTTGATTTCGGTTGAACGGCCAGGCCAAAAAGGCATTATTGTTGGGGAGGGTGGTGCACGCTTGAAGCAGATCGGCATCGAAGCACGCATGCAGTTAGAAGCTCTTCTGGATGCGCATGTGGCGCTAAAGCTATGGGTCAAAGTGCGATCCAGTTGGTCAAATGATGAACGTGCTCTAAAGAGCCTCGGTTATTTTGAGTTCGACTAATGCAACGCTTTTGGCTGATTCGACGACAGCCGTATCGAGAGACGAGTGTGTTAGTGACGGTCTTGACCGAGCAGGATCAACTCTTGCGTGCGGTGATTCGTGGTGGTCATGGTCGGTCTGAGTTTGAACTCTGTGAGGGCGCCTTCAGTGGGACTGGACTGACGCGTATCCAGCAAGTCGCGCCACTCGCTGCACGATTACCGCTGTCAGGAATTCAGTTAATCTCAGGTCTGTATGCCAACGAAATTTTGTATTATCTGATTCCCGATGGGGCGGTCTGTCCGGGTCTCTTTGATGCCTATACCGGTTGTATCACTGATTGCGCTCGGGATTTGCAAGCAATCGCCCTACGGACGTTAGAACGGCATCTGTTGCGTGATCTTGGGCGCTACCTGTATCCGAGTGATGTGTCCCATGAGACGGTTCAGCAGGATCGGTATTATCGTGTCACAGAGGATGGTCGATTGGTTGAAGTGGAGGCCTGTGAGCCAGACGCAGCCCTTGGGGAATGGTGGCAAATGTTGATGGACGGTCAATGGTCCGAGCACACCCATGCATTTGCCATGCGGGTACATCGATCCTTGCTGGATCGCGCATTGGGAGGCCGCCGATTGGTGAGCCGTGAACTTTTGATCGAATGGAAGAAGACAACGTATGACTCGTAACGTACGCCTGGGTGTCAATATTGATCATGTTGCAACGCTGCGGAATGCCCGTGGTGGGATGGATCCAAATATCCTGCAAATGGCGTTGGCAGTCGAAGAGGCGGGGGCTGATGGGGTGACCATCCATCTGCGAGAAGACCGTCGACATATCCGTGATGCGGATGTGGATCTGTTGATTACGCATTTACGCACTCCGATGAATCTGGAGATTGCCGCAACAGATACCATGATTGAGATTGCCGCTCGGGTTCGGCCCCATGCCGTATGTCTGGTTCCAGAGCACCGGTTGGAAGTGACGACCGAAGGTGGTTTGGATGTGGCTGGGCAAAGTGATCGAATCACCGCCTGCACCAATGCACTGAAGGCCTTGGGGATTCGGGTGAGTCTCTTTATCGATCCCAATCCTGCGCAAATCGACGCAGCAGCGGCGACCGGGGCGCCTGTGATTGAATTGCATACTGGCGAGTATGCCAATGCCTCGCATCGTGACGAGCGTGCGATCCAGTTAATGACCCTCACTGAAGCCGTTGGTCGTGCCAAGCGACTCGGCTTGGAGGTGCACGCCGGGCATGGGTTAACGAAGTTCAATGTCAAACCAGTGGCGGCCATTGCCGGAATCGAAGAACTCAATATTGGTCATAGTTTGGTTGCGCGCGCGTTGATGGTTGGATTGCCGGTGGCGGTTGGGGAATTTAAGCAGTTGATCCGTGAGGCAGTGACTGCATGTTGATCGGATTAGGGCTTGACATCTGTCGGGTCGACCGGATCGCTGCGGCCCTTCAACGGCACGGTGGTCGATTTAGCCATCGCATCTTAGCTGCCCCTGAACTGGTTGAGTTTGAAGCGCTTGCGACGGGTCAACAGGCTGGATTTTTAGCGAAGCGCTTTGCTGCAAAGGAGGCTTTTAGCAAGGCGCTCGGGACCGGTATTGGACGAGGCTTCGGCTTTACTGATGTTTGGGTCACCCATTGTGAATTGGGTGCACCACGGTTACAGGTTAGTGCACTAGTGGCCCAACTGCTTGCCAATCGAGGAGCAGACCATCACTGGATTAGCCTCACCGATGAAACTGACTTAGCGGCCGCTGTCTGCGTGTTGGAGTCCAAGTAAGTCGAGATGCTCACGATGCCGTAATGGCGCCGCGATGCGTGTTTGAGTGAGCTGAGCGAGTGTTTTTCGGGGCGAGGTCGGCGGAATTTCTGGTCGCACCCAAATTTCACAAGCGACACCGGGTCTTAACAGCATTTTGACAAAATGCGTCAGAAAAGGTGCATCGGTTCCCCATGTGTAGAGTGCGCGCTCTTTGAGCGAGAGTGGGCCGCCATGGCGATGACGATAGACCAGCGCCACCGGTTGCACGTAGGCGCCGCCCTGGATGGCGGCCTCAAATAAACTGCTCTTAAACGGCAGTAACTGGCGTCCGTCTGTGCTGGTGCCTTCTGGAAACAAAAACACGTTATGTCCAAGGGTTAGGTGGGCAACGATCGGATTGAGTTCATGCCGTGCTTGACCCGGTTTTCGAGAAACAAAGATGGTGTTCTGTAAGCGAGCAATCCAACCGATGACAGGCCATTGCTGAACATCATCTTTGGAGATGAATACGCCAGGTATCCGGCTACCCAGTACAAAAATATCGAGATAGGAGACATGGTTTGATGCAATCAGGAGTGGTCGGCGAGGGCTGAACTGCCCACGGACCATCATTCGGACACCTAAAATGCGGAGTGCGCCACGATAGAACCGGCAGCGGATATGCCGTCCGTCGCCTGTACGAAGCAACAAACCAAGCAGTTGCTGGACAAAGAGTAGAAAGGTCCACCCGAGCAACAATAGGATCCGTACAGCAGCACGAAGCCCCGCACCCGCGCGATCAACGTGGCGCATGGCGCGCTTTACTCGGTTTGGATGCGGTAACACGGTGTATATCCACCTTGCATCTTCATGCGACGTTCGGCAACCAGACGCGCCAATAAGCGATCGACGGCATGCATAAGTGTCGGATCCCCTCGAATAATAAAGGGCCCGTTACGCTGAATCGCCGCCTGAATTGCGGGCTTGACGTTCCCTGAGACGATTCCTGAGAACAAAGCGCGTAGATTCTGCGCCAAATCAGTTGCTGGCTGATCCCGATGTAAGTTGAGGGATGCCATTGCCTCGTGGGACGGGGTAAAGGGAATTTTGAGATGATCCTCAATCGCAAGTGTCCAGTTAAAAAAGTACGCATCCTCGGCCTGGCGTCGATGTCTCCGAATTGCCTCTCGTCCCTCAACCATACGTCCTGCCACGGCCCCTGGATCATCGATGATGAGTTCGAGACGGCCGGCGGCCTTGCTGCCTAGGGTCTCCACCAAAAAAGTGTAAAAAGCATGCAGAGTGTCGGTTGATTCGACGGGTCCAGTCAGCACCACCGGAAGCGGATCCTCATGATTATGTGGTGCATTGAGAATGGCCATGAGATAGAGGATTTCTTCGAAGGTACCCACCCCTCCAGGAAAAATAATCAGACCATGTGCGATCCTGACAAAGGCCTCGAGTCGCTTTTCAATATCCGGCATGATGACCAGGTCACCCACCACGCCATTGGGTGGCTCAGCAGCAATGATTCCGGGTTCGGTAATGCCAATGAAACGGCCATGTCGCCAGCTTTGCCTCCGGTGCCCATGTGCAGCGCCTCGCATGGGTCCCTTCATCGCGCCAGGTCCGCAGCCTGTACAAATATCAAAGCGACGCAGACCAAGTGCTTCACCAACCCGAACACTGTAGTCGTATTCGACCTTATTGATGGCGTGACCGCCCCAGCAGACGATGGTATTGAGCTCACGTTCTGCATCCAGCACCTTCGCATTCCGGAGCACTTGGAAGACTAGATCCGTTGCTGCAATTCCCGGCTGATCTGGACGTACCGTCACCAGATCCCGGATGAGCAGTAAATCACGTAGCATGGCAAACAGCATGTCATGGATGGTTTCCATCAAGACACCATCGACGAAGGCCTGCTTGGGCGCGTGATGTAAGGTGATCCGGAGCCCCCGAGGATGTCGGGCAAATGTGAGATCGAAATGTTGATGTTGTGCAAACAGCCCGACCGAATCATCGGTATTGACGCCGCTATTGAGGATCGCAAGCGCACAGGATCGAATGAGCGGATAGAGACCATCAGCATTTCGGTCGATTAGCCGATCGATTTCGGCCTGACTCAAAAACGCCAAGTGATTACGGGGATGAACCGCGGTCTCAAAAATCGTGTGCTGGTTCGGACTCAATAGGTCGGGTGTCATGCATGCGCTCCAATCGCTTAAGCCTGACACAACAGGTGTCCGCCGCGCTAGCGTTTCGCTTGATTTTCAGTGCAATCTCAGTAGGGTTGGCGATCCATTTGGAGTCGTGCCCTTGACCGAAGTATCCCATCGTATCCCTCACCCGCGGCGCCCCGACCAGCTGCTTGAGATTCGCTTCCCTGATCTGCCCGTGACTGAGGCATTGGAGGCGTTGAGCCAAGCAATCCTGGCGAATCAGGTGGTGGTTGTGGTGGGAGAGACGGGGAGCGGTAAAACGACTCAACTTCCAAAGCTCTGCCTCGCACTTGGCCGTGGCCATACCCAAGGCATTGTGCATACGCAGCCACGACGCCTCGCAGCCCGAGCTGTTGCAGAACGTATCGCTGAGGAGTGTGAGTCAGCCTTGGGAGACTTGGTAGGCTATCAAGTGCGCTTTCAAAAGTCGGTCAGTGACGATACGGTGATCAAGTTGGTGACAGACGGATTGTTACTGGCTGAGTTAAGAGACGATCCTCTGTTAAGTCAATACGATACAGTCATTATCGACGAAGCACATGAACGCAGTCTGAATATTGATTTCCTATTTGGGATCCTGAAACGGTTACTCCCTCGACGTCCTGATCTGAAGCTGATCATCACCTCAGCCACCATCAATTATGAGCGATTCAGTGCGCACTTTGACAATGCCCCGGTGATTCAGGTGTCTGGTCGAAGCTTTCCGGTGGAGGTACGTTACCGTCCAACTGCCGGGCTCTCAGATGAACCGCAGGATGGACCTCGATTGGCGCACACGATCGAAGCCTGCGTGTCGGAGTTCGCGGCGTTAGAACGTCAAGAGGGTAAGTTTCCAGGCGATGTTCTCGTGTTTTTGCCAGGCGAACGGGAGATCCGAGAGATCTCTCATGCGCTTCGCCATGGAGTGATTCGTGATTTGGATGTGCTGCCTCTCTACGCCAGGCTCGGTCAGGGTGAGCAACAGCGTATTTTTCATCCTGAAGGCCAGGGGCGGCGGCGCGTGATTCTTGCCACAAATGTCGCAGAAACCTCACTGACCGTCCCAGGGATTCGTTACGTCATTGACTCGGGATTTGCTCGGATCAGCAGGTATTCTGCGCGAAGCCGGATTCAGCGATTACCGATTGAGCCGATCGCACAGGCCAGCGCGAATCAACGGGCGGGGCGATGCGGTCGAGTTGAACCCGGTATCTGTATTCGATTGTATGACGAGTCCGATTTTCTCGCGCGCCCGGCCTTTACCGATCCAGAGATTCAGCGAACAAATCTAGCATCCGTGGTGTTGCAATGCCTGGATCTTCGCTTGGGCGATCCCCTTGCGTTTCCGTTTATTGATCCCCCCGAGCCCAGTGTGGTGCGAGACGGGTTCAGTCAACTGAAGGAGCTTGGGTTCGTCAGTTCATCGGGGCAATTGACTACCGCAGGTCGAAGAGCCGCGCGCTTGCCACTGGATCCGAGCGTTGTCCGGGTACTCATGACTGCTGAGTCACGCCATGTGTTTGCCTCGGTCAGCGTGGTTTGTGCGGCCCTGTCAGTCCAGGAACCCTGGAGTCGCGACGCACAGTGGCCGGATTGCCGTGATTCGTCGAGCCAGTTTGTCACGATTGTCAATCTGTGGCGGCAGATTGAGGAGAATCGGGAAGCTTTGTCATCGAGCGCGTATCGGAAGTGGTTGCAGCAGATGGGATTGAACTGGAATCGGCTCCGTGAGTGGCGTGAGGTCCATCGGCAGATTCGATTAGCGATGCCGCAAACACAAGCTGATCCTATTGAAGTCGTCGATCGACGCGCATTCCATGTGGCTTTGCTCAGTGGTCTTGCGCAATTGGTCGGGCGGCGAGATCAACATGACTATCAAGGCATTCGACAGCGGCGGTTTGTGATTCCTAAAGGTGCACTCGATGGTAAGCCAGAATGGGTGATGGCGGCAGAGCAAGTGGAGACCCATCGGGTTGTCGCGCGCATGGTGGCTCAAATCGATCCTCGCTGGGTCATCGAGGCAGTGCCACAGTTACTAAAGCTAGATCACAGTGAGCCTCGATGGTCAAAAAAACAGGGTCGGGCGGTCTGTTCTCGCACGACCCGATTGTTCGGTCTGGTGCTGCGTGAGCGGGAAATCGTGGGCCTTGCATCAGTCGATCCAGCGGTTGCGCGCGCACTCTTTATTCGGGAAGGGGTCGCGCATGGCCAGTTGTTGACGCATCGTCCGTTTTTGAAACATAACCTCGCCATCCTGGACGCGGCCAGCGCACTGGAAGCAAAAGCTCGACGTGCCGATGTCACCGTTGATCCTGACGCACTGGTACCTTGGTTTGATGCACAAATTCCAGAAGAGATTTCCGATCTGCGTCGATTGGAGACGTGGCTGAAGCAGGAAGAAAAGCGGCGTCCAACGGTGCTTCAGTTGTCCCTCGCGCAATGCATCCAATCACCTGAGGCGGTGCCAGATGTGAGTCAATTTCCCGAGGAGGTGATGGTTGGGCATTTGACCCTGCCGGCGGAATACACCTTCAAGCCTGGACATGTTGAGGATGGTGTGGCTGTGAAGGTCCCGCTGGCCGCACTCCATCAAGTGGATCAGCGCTCGTTGGAGTGGACTGTTCCCGGATTGATGCGTGATCGCGCAGACGCACTATTACGCACACTGCCGAAGCGTATCCGGCGACAGTTAGTCCCCATTCCTGAATTTATTGAGCGCGTCTTACCGCATATTGACTCGAGTAAGGACAGTTTAATGGAAGGCCTTTCCCGCGCGATTCGGCAGAAGACGGGTGTGATTCTGACGCAGTCCGACTGGACACCTGAGCAGATCGAACTGCGCTTGCAGATTCGGATTGAGGTGGTTGATGCGCATGGGGTCGTGATTGACAGTGATCGTGATTTGAATGCGTTACAAGTGCGGCATCCCGATCAACCCGTGCTGTCATCGAGGTCGAGTCGGACGCACCAGAGATTGCTGGACTGGCCACCCTATGACTTTCAAATCGACCAAGAGATTGAGCAAGGTGGTCTGCGTTTAAAAATATTCCGACGGCTACAGTTATTCGAACAGCAGGTGGTTGAGGCCCAATTCTTAAGCCCGATTGAGGCGGATCGCGCACACACGGAGGCGGTTGCGAGTCTCATTCTACAGCGGCTCAGTCAGCAAGTGCGTTGGATCGAGACGAGGCTGCCGTCGTGTATGCAAGCATTGATCGGACTTGGGCTGACGCAGCAGGATGCACCTCGATTTCATCGAGCGATCGTCATGCGCCTGGTCCGGACGCCTTTGGCAGAGGTATTGACTGTGACTGCCTTTCGTGAGGCCGTCGATCATGTGGCAGGCACCATCGTCGATGAGGCGGAGCGGGTCAGCCTGTCTCTTGTCGATGCAGGCGCCCGCCGTCGTGCCTTAACAGGCCAACTGCAAAAACGTATTCCCCCCACGTGGTTGCCAGCGATTCGTGATATGCAGCGACAACTCATGCAGTTTGGGGATGACTGGCTCGAGATGACGCCACCTCATCAGTTGACCCATCTTGCGCGGTATTTTGCAGCGATCGAAATACGGCTGGATAAATTGGGAGGCAGGTTGGCACTAGATGCGCAGTGGCAGCGCGAAGTCACCCTGCTCTGGGAGAGCCTATGCCAGCTGTGGCCACATTGCCCGACGCAATGGGCCAATGTGGACCCCGCTTTAGTGCAACTGCGCTGGCAAATCGAAGAGTTTCGCGTACTCTGTTTTGCGCAGGCATTGAAGACAGCCGAGAAAGTCTCATTGAAGAGATTAAGCCAACAGCTACAGGAATATCGAACGGTATGAAGCGATTAGTGATGAGCAGCATTCTCGTTGCTGCAATGTGCGCGCCTGCGCTGGCCGAACCCTTAGCTGATCCGTTTGAGTCATGGAATCGCTCGATATTTGAGTTTAACGAACGGGCTGATCGTTATGTCCTAAAGCCAGTCGCTCAGGGATATGACGCGATTACGCCGGAACCTGTTCAACAGGGTGTGCGTAACTTTTTTAACAATCTTGGCGAGCCAGTAACCGTCGTTAATGCACTATTGCAAGGCAAGCCAGAGAAGGCAGCACGTTCGCTGACTCGATTTGTCTTTAATTCGACCATCGGTCTCTACGGGCTCTTCGATGTGGCTGGCGGCATGGGGCTCGAGCGGGATGATGAAGACTTTGGACAGACTTTGGCCATGTGGGGGGTTGGCTCAGGCCCCTATTTAGTGCTTCCTATTTTGGGACCAAGTGATGTGAGAGGCCTCAGTGGTCGGATTGTTGATCGCCCACTGAATCCAGTTGATTGGCAAGATGAGGTGGGTCAAACCGAGTTATTCGTCTTAAACGGAGTCGACCGACGCGCTAGCTTCATCGGGCTTGAGCCTGCCACCGCGGGTGATCCATATGTCTTGATGCGCTCCGCGTATCAACAGCGGCGTGACTATAAAATCAATGATGGAATCGTCGTCGATCTGTTTTTGGACGACCCCTTCGCTGATGACTCACCGCTCGAGTAACGCGTCAAGTGCCTCTTGATCCGCAATGAACCGAGTAATCCCATCTGAGAGTTTCTCCGTCGCCATTGGGTCCGCGGCTAACGCAAGCAAAAACTGACTCCGCGAGAGCTCTGGTAGCGGAGCTTGAATCGGCTCTGGCGGCACCATTGGTTGGACTGGACGGTCCATCTGCTCGAGCTCGCCCAGTAACTTCGGACTGATCGTCAATCGATCACAGCCAGCGAGTGCAAGAATCTGCCCCACGTTTCGGAATGATGCGCCCATGATAATGGTCTTGACCCCATGTGATTTGTAGAGCCGATAGATTCGTCTGACTGAGAGGACGCCAGGGTCATGCTGCGCATCTGAAGGGACCTGTTGGCGTGCAACATGCCAATCATAGATACGTCCGACAAAGGGGCTGATCAAGGTGGCACCGGCGTGCGCGGCAGCGAGCGCCTGTCCTTCGCTGAAAACGAGTGTGAGATTACAATGGATCCCCGTTGCCTCGAGTTCCCGGCAGGCGTCAATACCTTCCCAGGTCGCCGCGAGTTTGATCAAAATACGCTCGGATGGGACGCCTGCGTCGGCATACAGCGCCATGATACGGTGAGCGGCCGCAATCGATGCAGCGGTATCAAAGCTTAGACGCGCATCCACTTCGGTCGAGATGTACCCGGGAATTTGACCAGCAATGGCGACACCCAAAGTGACCGCAAGCCGCTCAGCGGCCTCAGAGACTGACTTGATTTCGCCGGTCGTCAGTGCGTCTCGAACTGATCTGACAGTCTTTGTTAACGCAGGATCCTTCACGGCCTGATACACCAGAGATGGATTGGTGGTGGCGTCTATCGGTTGATAGCGTGTGATGTCCTGCTGGACCGCCGTATCGGCGACAACGATGCTATGACTACGAAGCCAGTCCAGAGTGTTCGACATAATCCATGCTCTCTCGAATGTGACCTAATGCAGAATCCACGACCGCCCAGTCAGCACCTGGTCGATGGGCTGATTCACTCAGGACGCGCCGAAATAGACGAGCCCCTGGCACCTCATGGTATAGACCCACAAGGTGCCGTGTGAAGTGCTTTAGCGGAAGCCCTTTTTGCAGACCTTGTTCGACATAGGGGCGATAGGCTTCTAGAGCGTCTTCCACGGAGGCGTGAGGAGGTGGTGACTGAAAGAAGAGGGGATCGACCTCGAGTAAGCAACTTGGCATTTGATAGGCATACCGTCCAACCATGACACCGTCCACTTGATTCATCTGTGCAAGACAGGAGGCAGATGACTTTAATCCACCATTTAAAATAATCGTCAGGTGCGGGAAATTTTTCTTAATTTGATAAACAAGTGGATAGTTTAATGGCGGTATCTCACGATTCTGTTTTGGACTGAGTCCACCTAAAATCGCTTTTCGTGCGTGAATGATTATTCGCTGAATACCAATTCGGTCCAAAACCTGAATAAACTCAGGCAGTGAATCCTCTTCATTTTGATCATTAATCCCTAATCGTATTTTGGCTGTAATTTCTGGACCCTGCGCACCTGAGGCATCTTGCATCGCAATTAAACAGCGGGCGACTTGATCAGGATTTGCCATTAATGCTGCGCCAAATGCGCCAGCTTGCACGCGGTCAGATGGACACCCTAAATTCAGATTGATCTCGCAAAATCCAAGATCTCGAACACGTTTGACGGCGAGGGCGAGCTCCTCTGGTTTGGATCCGCCGAGCTGCAGTGCAAGCGGATATTCACTCGGATCATGCGCTGTTAAATACTCAAGATTCCCATGCACTAGGGCAGGTGCGGTTACCATTTCTGTGTACAGAAGTGCGCGCCGAGTCAGCGTCCGTGCAAACACGCGCCAATGTTGATCAGTCCAGTCCATCATGGGCGCTGTTGAATAGCGATAAGCAAATGTCATAGATGCGACTGTATCCGAACTATTTGATGAATGCATCATTGGACTGAAGTTCATTATTTAAATAAATAAACTCTATTTGTATTGATTTTTTTTAAATTGTAATTATTATCCTCGAGCTGAGCAAACATAGGAGTTCTCAATGCAATTAGATCATATGAGTTTAAGCGAGCTTCAAGTCCTTCGCGCGCGAGTGGACC
>ERZ887849.2234-NODE-2234-length-16403-cov-8.636530_pt1 | contig 16403 bp, 18 predicted proteins | sample MGYA00521267_ERZ887849 | MGnify/ENA primary metagenome ERZ887849 (study PRJEB32303, sample SAMEA104408601) | aquatic metagenome | biome: Brackish water; feature: Pelagic; material: water | place: Baltic Sea | collected 2014-06-06T16:11:00 | depth 2,863 m ... | reverse complement strand
CTTGAGAAAAGTACTCGAGGGGTTTGGCTTGGCCAACGGCGAGCTCATCGGAATAAAGTACATGAAACCAGCCAGATGGCATCGGTAAATCAACCCGATGCGTTTTTTTGTCACTCGCTATAAGCATTTTACTCTCCTTAACATTGGGTTAGCGGACGGCGGCGCCGCCATCCACAGATAATATTTGTCCAGTAATAAACGACGCTCGGTCAGAGCATAGAAACACGACGGCTTCGGCAATCTCTTCGGGCTCGCCAAGACGATTCATCACCGCCGCGCGCTTGAGTCCCTCGGCAATTTTGGGTTGCTCAGCAAAATATTTTTCGACACCGGGAGTACGGACCACTCCGGGTGAAACTGCATTAATGCGAATACCCTTCGCGCCATATTCCGCCGCAGAACTCTGCGTCAACACATTAACGCCCGCTTTAGCCGCAGCATAAGCGGTGTTATAAACTTGCCCGCGCAAGGACGCATTTGAGGAGATATTCACAATACTGCCAGCACCCTGCTGCAGCATTACTTCTAACTCGTCTAGGACGCATAGGCGACTGCCAAAAAGACATCGGCGAATTTGTTGCGTTGCTCTGCTGTCCAGAGAGCTCGTACATCAGCGGCCAGAGCATCGCCCTTGACGGTGGTCAGGCTTTTATGGGGTGATGGTGACTACTAAAAAAGGCGTTTAGAGTTATTAACAGATTTGACGAATGCACGTGACCCACTTGTGGGGCAGAACACAACATTTTACGGAGAGTTTTATCTAGCTATTTAAGAGCTTTTGAAAAGCTAGGAAGCTCTTCCGCTACAGATCAAGCAGGGGAATCAAATTAGGGGGGGGGAAGAAACTGGTGGGCCGTGATGGATTCGAACCATCGACCAATTGGTTAAAAGCCAACTGCTCTACCGCTGAGCTAACGGCCCCGAAAAGAGGTGCGTATCATACTTGCCGGAGGCTAAATTTCAAGCGTTATTTTGATATCGAGTGGGGTCTTTTACCCCCGCTTGGTTAAATCCCTGTCTGCGCAACCGGCAACTCTCGCATTTGCCGCAGGCAGCACCGCTGGTATCCGCTTGATAGCAGGAAACCGTGGCGCTGTAATCCACGCCCAGAGCCAGTCCGGTATGGATAATTTCCGCTTTTGTCATAGCGATAAGGGGTGCATGAATTGTCAACCGATTGCCTTCTACACCTGCTCTTGTGGCTAAGTTGGCCATACGCTCGAAAGCCTCGATGTATTCAGGGCGGCAGTCGGGGTATCCGGAAAAATCGACGGCATTGACACCAATAAAGATATCGTCAGCGCCGAGCACTTCAGCCCAGCCTAAGGCAATGGATAAAAACACGGTATTGCGCGCTGGAACGTAGGTGACTGGAATACCGGCGGTTTCCTCTTCAGGTACGGCAATGGCGCTGTCGGTCAACGCTGAGCCGCCTATGGAGCCGAGGTCTAGCTTGACCACTTTATGCTGGTGCACGGTCATCAGTTCAGAGACGCGCTGTGCGGCTTCCAGTTCAGAGCGATGGCGCTGACCGTAGTCAAAACTCAAGGTGTAGCAGTCGTATCCCTGCTTCATCGCCATGGCGGTAACGGTAGTGGAGTCGAGACCTCCCGAGACGAGAATAACAGCTTTTTTTGACATAGTGATGGCGTGGTCCTTTGCTTATATTGTAGGGCTAACCCAGTGGCTTATCGTCAATGGCGACCCTCGCGGCTAGTGCCCCGGTTGATCGCCCCAAATATATTTATGCATCTGCAGTTGCATGCGAATATTCAATTTGTCGGCTAACATCCACTCGGCCAGCTGCTTGGGCGCTAACTGTCCCTGACTAGGCGAGAAGAGCACTTCTGCCGCTTTGGCGCGCAAGTTTAACTGATCGACCTTGAGGCAGGCCCAGTCATAGTCTTGACGATCACAGATCACAAATTTCACTTCATCGTGTGGCTGTAAATGATCCATGTTTTCATAGAGATTTTTTGACAGCTCGCCCGAGCCTGGGGTTTTTAAATCGACAATTTTAACCACTCGCGGATCCACCTCGGCGACCGGCATAGCGCCACTGGTTTCAAGAGAGACGCGATAACCTGCATCGCAGAGCTCCTCCAGCAACTCAAGGCACTGCGGCTGAGCCAGCGGCTCGCCACCCGTGACGGTGACGCAATCAGCACCAAACGCTTTCACGGTATCGAGGATCTCGCTGATGAGTATTTTTGTACCACCCTCAAAAGCATAAGCTGTGTCGCAGTAGCCACAGCGCAGAGGGCAGCCGGTCAGGCGTACGAAAACGGTGGGCAGCCCAGTGGTGCTGGTCTCGCCTTGCAATGAGTGGAAGATTTCGGTGATGCGCAGTGCGGTATCAGACATTCAATTATATTTTTAGGTTAGTGATGCAGGGGCACTGAGGCCCCTGTATTAAAAGTTACTTTCTAGATAGCTTTTCGCTTTGCTGGCCGTTGCGCCAGTGCCCTGAGCTGCTCTTTGTAATAATTCACGAGCGCGCTTCTTGTCGCCCAGCTCATTGTAAAGCTTGCCCAGCTTGAAATTGGCATCAAGGGCTTTGGCGTGATTTGGATACTGTTCGACAACCAGTGCGAACGACTGGCGCGCCTGTTCGTCTTGGCCTTGAAGCAGATAAATTTCGCCCAACCAGTAATGAACGTTGGCAAGATAGGGACTGTCGGGGAAATCGATCACATGGCTTTTAAAGGCGAGCGCGGCTGCGTTGATGTCGCGATCTTTCAATAAAAGATTGGATGCTTGGGTGTAACTGGCGGTAATTTCCGCGCTATTTTCAGGCATATTACTTGGCACTACCGACTGGTTTGCCTGCATATCAACAGGACTCGTGGCACCACCTGTATCGCCAAAAGAATTATCGATCGGCACCGCTCCGCCGGCAAGGGCGCTGAGTCGGCGATCGATATCGAGGTAATCGTCCATCTGACGCTGTTTAACGCGCTGAAGTTCATAGCTGAGCTCTTCAACCATGCCGCGCAGCTCGCGCACTTCGTCTTGCAACATCTGTGATTGATAGTAACTATCACCCGCTGCAGCACTTGGCTGAACGGCGGTTTTAGGCGACTGACTGGCGCTGAGATCAACAACGGGTGCTCCACGCTGCGCTTGCACCGAGGCTGCAAAAATGACGGTAGAGGCTAAAGTAGAGGCTAAAAGTGCTTTCTGTAAAAAAGTAGATTTCATGACTATTCCGTGAGTTTTCGTGGTTTCAAAATAGACAACGGCCGGAGTCGTATAGTACAACTCCGGCCGCTCGATTCCTACCTTGGCTTTAATTCAAGCCAATAAAACTTACTTCAGTTCTACGCGACGGTTCAAGCTCCACGCTTCTTCGTTGCTGCCGTAAGCGGCTGCACGCTCTTCACCGTAGCTGATTACTTCGATCAAGCCAGCTGAAACGCCCTGAAGAACCAAGAACTCTTTTACAGCATTGGCGCGACGCTCGCCCAGTGCGATGTTGTACTCGCGTGTACCGCGCTCATCACCGTGACCTTCTAGGCGAATATTGCGTGGGCTGCTGCGCAATGCTTCAGCGTGCTCAAGAAGTGCAGCGCGTGATTCAGGCTTAAGCAGTGCTTTGTCGTAATCAAAATAGAATACGTTGGACATGCCCATGCCATCAACTGAACCATCATTGATACCTGAATCGTCGACTTGACCAGTTTGCAGTGAAGTGTCTTCGATATCAGTTGAACCCTGCTGATCGTCAGCTGGGTTGCTGCTACAACCAGCAAGGAAAGCTGTCATCATTAGGGCAGTAAGGCCAGATTTGATCAATGTCATTTTCATTTTTACATCCTGTTTAAACAAACGTGTGATTTAAATATAAGTGCAAAAGCACTACCAAACAAATACTTATCTCAAAAAAGGCGACCAAGCGGGTTCTCTCACATCACCAGCGCTGGCTGGAAGTACGTAGCGCACTCCAGCATCTAGCGATACTGCTGCTAAAACCCCTCTGTCACCTTGTTTTGTGGCATACATAAGCATAGCCCCATTGGGCGCGACCGTTGGAGATTCGTCGAGTCGCGTTTCTGTCAATTCGATCATCCTGCCCGTCTGTAAATCAAACGAGGCAATATGAAAAGTGTCAGTTGTCCTGTGAACCATTGCCAATGTCCGTCCATCCGGTGCGAGACTCGGACGAGCATTGTAATTGCCCGCGAATGTTATCCGTTCGGTGGCATTACTTGCAATATTTAATTTATATATTTGTGGGGTGCCGCCTCGGTCTGAAGTGAACAATAAATGCTTGCTGTCGGGCATCCATGTGGGTTCGGTGTCAATGGCGAAGTGGCGCGTCAGGCGGGTGAATTTTTTGCTCTCGATCTCAAGCAGATAAATCTCCGGATTGCCATCTTTCGACAATACCAGCGCGAGCTTGCGATCGTCTGGTGACCATGATGGCGCGCCATTTATGCCTGTGAAGTTGGTCAATTGCTGGCGCGCAGCCGTGACCAAGTTTTGCCGAAATATCGCTGGACGTCCCGTCTCAAAAGAAACATAAGCCAGTTCTTGACCGCTGTTTGACCATGCGGGCGACATAATCGGCTGGGACGACTCAAGGATCAACTTTTCCCGAGCGCCGTCTGCATCTGAAACATTTAAACGATAACTGTACTTTCCATTTTTACGCACTGAGGTAATGTAGGCGAGACGTGTCGAAAATGCACCGCGGATGCCGGTGATTTCTTCATACACTTTATCGCTAATCAGATGCGCAAGATCACGCATCTGACTCAGCGAGCCACTGACTCGGTGGGTAAAAACGGTTTTCTGCCCAGTGACATTTAAGAGGCTGAATTCAACCTGGTAGCGACCATCCGGCAGCATCTGCATTTGCCCTGCAACGAGGTACTCGGCACCCAATAGCCGCCAGTCGCGGTAGTAAACATCTTTGGCTCGCGTCGGAAAGGCCAGCATGTCGCGGCGCTCGATGGTTTCGAAGAGACCGCTGCGCTGCAGATCGGCTTCAACAATACGGCTGATATCTTCGCTGGTCTTTGCGACACCCTGCGAGATCGGCGCAATGGCGATTTTTGTCGGCTTGTCATTGCCTTGGGTAACACGAATCACTAATTCACTGTAACTGCTTGACGAAAAAACCATCAACATAAGTAACGCGACTATTTTATAACGCACAGAATTCTCCATTTTCATTAAATACTGCATTTATAAACGTAGGTCTTCGGGGCTAAATGCCACATCGACCTGTCTAAATTTTCGCTCAAAAAGACCGGGATCCATTCCCTGAATTTCTACAAACTGCTCAACTTTTAATGCCGCTTGTTCGACAGATCGATCAAACGCGATATCACCGCTCGACTTTAGAACGGTGACGCCGACGATACGGCCCGTGGGCACCAAGCGTATTCTAATTAGCGTTTCCATGCCTAAGCGTGCGCTCGGCGGGCGACTCCAATTTTCCGAGAGGCGCTGCTGAATTAACTGCCGATAGCTGTTGGCAACTCGCTCGTCGTTCTTAGCCGTCACTTCTGAACGCTCTTTCTCTAGGGCCTTGGCAAACTCGGCTTCAATGCGCTCGCGCTCCGCTGCGGCTTTTTCTTGACGCTTTTTCTCTTCGGCTTTGCGCTGATCTTCAAGACGCTGCTTTTCTTTCTTGGCCTGCTCGGCCTTTTTTAGCTGCTCTTGCTGAAGACGCTTTTTCTCTTGTGCCTTTTTGTCAGCCGCCAATTTTTCCAAACGCTTTTTCTCGTCGTTTTGCTTTTTCGCCACGTCCACTTTTGGCTTTTGTGGCGCTGGCGGTTTTGGCTTGGCCTTGGGCGCCAACTCAACTAATTTTGCTTCAATAAATTGAGGTTGCACCATGATGCGGGCTGTGTCGGGCTGCCAGTTCGCTAACAGTGCACCGACCACAACTACGTGCAGCGCAACACTGGCGACAACTGCAATGGCGTAACTCTGAACGGGCCTCATATTATTTCTGCGGCGGTTCTGTCACTAGACCCACGGAGGGCGCTCCCGCCAATTGCAATTCACTCATCAAGTGCACCACAACACCATAATCAACTCTGCCATCGCCCCACACCAATACCGGCGTCTTTGGCTTTTGACGCAACACTTTGGCTACGCGATCTTTGATCACGGCGAGACTTTCTGCTTTGTTCTCGCCAGACACATCTATCCAGTAACTGCCGTCTGCTTTAATAGAAACAATAAAGGGTTCTTGATCTTTAGTATCCATGGGCGCTGAATTTGCATCGGGCAATTCCACTTTAACGCCCTGCATCAACAGCGGTGCGGTGATCATAAACACGACCAATAGCACCAGTGTCACGTCGATATAAGGAACGACGTTTATTTCAGCAACCAGTTTTCGTTTGGTTCTTTTTGTTTTCACTTGCCCTGCCTCACTGCCTTTTTAGCCGCGCCCTCGCGGCGGTCTTGCTATCTTGTTGTTGCTCCGAGAGCCACCCTTAGTTGGTGTGCACTTGGCGGTGCAAGATACTGCTGAATTCTTCCGAAAACGTCTCATAGTTGCTGTTTAGACTTTCTGTCACTGCAGCATAGCGGTTGTAGGCGATAACGGCTGGAATCGCAGCAAACAAACCCATGGCGGTCGCAATCAAAGCTTCAGATATACCAGGGGCCACTGTGGCTAGGGTTGCCTGTTGCACCATAGCCAGACCACGGAACGAGTTCATAATGCCCCAGACTGTGCCAAACAGACCAATATAGGGGCTGACTGACGCGACGCTGGCCAGAAATGGTAGGCTGGTATTGAGCTTTTCGTCTTCTCGCGAGAGCGCCACGCGCATGGCTCGATCGGTGCCCTGCATCACGGCGTCGGGGTCGCTGCCATTGACCTGCGCTAAGCGATTAAACTCGCGAAAACCGGCGCGAAAAACGTTTTCAATACCGTCACCACCGCCCTCTTGCTTGGCTTTTTGGGTGAGTTCATTGTAGAGACTATTGAGATCCACCCCAGACCAAAAGGTGTCTTCAAACTCGCGAAAATTGCGCTGCGCTGCACTGAGAACCAAGCCGCGTTGGATAATCATCACCCACGACATCATTGAAGCGATAAACAAAATTGCCATCACCAGTTTCACCAGCAAACTGGCATTGACGATTAACGACCAAATGGATAAATTTTCTTCAATCACCTGTATAGACTCCAAGTTCAGCCGAGTTGGCTTTTTAAGGTTTCAAACATATTTTTAGGCATCCCTTTCGGGCGTTTGGTTTGCGCGTCGATGCAGGCCACTTTGATGCGCCCTTCCACCAACAGCTCACCGTCGCGCAGCACGCGCTGACTCATATCAAAAGTCGCCCTTCCCGCTTTTTCAAGAACCGCGGTAACAACAATTAAATCGTCGAGCACTGCGGGCTTGTGATACTTCAGCGCCACTTCGTGAACAACAAACTGCAATCCATCAAAGAGCGCCGGTTTAGCATAGCCTAGACTGCGCATCAACTCAGTGCGCGCGCGTTCCATAAACTTTAAATAATTGCCGTAGAACACAATCCCGCCTGTATCGGTGTCTTCCACATAAACGCGGATAGGCAGCTGAAATTCGGCGCTATCAGTCATCGAGGGCGTCCAGTTGCTGGGCAATTGTTTGAGGGCTTTTTAAACCAAAATGTTGGTAGGCGAGCGCAGTCGCCATACGCCCTCGGGAGGTACGCATAAGGTACCCCTGCTGAATAAGGTAGGGTTCCAAAACATCTTCAATGGTACCGCGCTCTTCGCTGAGGGCCGCGGCCAAACTGTCAACGCCCACAGGACCACCTGCAAACTTTTCCATCAACGTCAGCAGCAAGCGGCGATCTTGATGATCAAAACCACGCTGATCGACGGCGAGCATATTTAGGGCTTGATCGGCGACAGTCACAGAGATACTTCCATCACCCTTCACCTCTGCATAATCTCGCACGCGGCGCAGCAACCGGTTAGCAATGCGCGGCGTACCACGTGAGCGGCGAGCAATTTCTCGCGCACCCTCGGCGTCGACTTGAACGTTCAGAATCGCACCAGCACGACGCACGATACTGGTTAAATCGTCTTCCGAGTAAAACTCAAGACGCTGGACAATGCCAAAACGATCACGCAGCGGCGACGTCAGCAGACCCGCTCGGGTTGTCGCACCCACAAGGGTAAAGGGTGGAAGATCAAGCTTGATTGAGCGCGCCGCGGGGCCTTCACCAATAACGATATCGAGCTGATAGTCTTCCATAGCGGGATAGAGAATTTCTTCAACGACCGGGCTCAGACGGTGAATCTCATCAATAAATAAAACGTCACCCGGCTCAAGGTTGGTTAGCAGTGCGGCGAGATCGCCGGCTTTCTCCAACACCGGCCCAGACGTGGTTTTTAGATCAACTTGCATCTCGTTGGCAATAATATGCGCCAACGTAGTTTTACCCAGCCCTGGGGGGCCAAACACGAGGGTGTGGTCGAGAGGTTCACCGCGTTTTCGCGCAGCGCGGATAAAGATATCCAGCTGCTCAACAACAACCGGCTGGCCTACATAATCGGCGAGGGAAATTGGACGCAGAGCGCGGTCAAAACGCTCTTCGGCGACAGAGGTATCTGCGGAGATTATACGGTCGGGTTCAATCATCTGACACCATCTTGGTTTTGCGGTGTAGCATACCTTGATGACCTGCAATTTTCACTAACAGGCGCTGCCTTTATCAACAATAAATCCCTTAGGAACCCATGCTCTTGAGAGCTAGACGAATAAGCTCGCCGGCGTCGGTAACCGCTTCATTGGCCACGCGACTAATGATTTTTGCGGCATCGGTCGGTTTGTACCCAAGAGCAATTAACGCGCTCTCTGCTTCCTGCGCAATATCGGGCTTCGCTGCGGCCCGCGACCCTGATCCAGCGCGGCTGGCGGTGGCATCAATATCGCCAATTTTGTCGCGCATTTCGATCAGTAACCGCTCTGCAGTCTTTTTACCCACACCGGGCAACTTCACCAGCGTGGCGACATCATTACTGTGCACGGCGAGGGAAAAGTCGGCTGCGGACATGCCGGATAAGATGGCCAAAGCCATTTTCGGCCCGACACCATTCACTTTAATCAAATGCCGAAATAAACTGCGCTCCGAGAGTTTGGCAAAGCCATAGAGTTGCTGGGCATCTTCGCGCACCACAAAATGGGTGTGCAACGTTACCGTCTCACCGACGGCGGGAATATCAAAAAAGGTGTTTAGCGAGACCAGTACTTCGTAGCCAACGCCCTGAACATCGACCAGTAGATCCGGTGCCTGCTTCTCAATTATCTTGCCCTGTATTCGTCCAATCATCGCCGTTGAAAATCCCCGTTAGATTTACTGTGGTTGCTCTTTATTTGTGGCGTCCCCGCGCATAACCCGTGACGCCGTCCATCGCCGCCAGCGACCGACTGGTCTGTGCGTGACACAGCGCCACGGCCAGTCCGTCGGCGGCATCTTCTGCGGGCGCTTGCGACAACTTTAATAGTTGCACAATCATCATTTGCACTTGGGCTTTGTTTGCCGCGCCGGTACCCACCACGGCAAGTTTTATGCTGCGCGCCGAGTACTCGCCGACCGAGAGACCTGCGTTGACTCCTGCGACAATTGCTGCGCCACGGGCCTGGCCCAGCTTGAGAGCAGAGCCGGCATTTTTGGCCAAAAATACTTCTTCAATGGCCATTTCCGCAGGCTGATATTCAGTGACAAGTTGGCTGATGCCGTGAAAAATAATTTTTAGTCGGTCCGGCAGAGAACCTTCAGGCAGGCGAATAATACCGCTGGTCACGTAGGTTATTTTCCCCGCGACCGCGTCGACAATACCGTAACCGGTGCGTCGCGATCCTGGGTCTATGCCTATTATTCGCGTCATGAAAAAATCTGTTAGTAAAGTTAACTGCGAGTGTTGCAACGCTGACTCACCGAGTCAACCATTATGCAAACAACTGTGCAGTTTATTCAGCGCGCAATGCGTCGATCGGTGTTAATTTCGCCGCGCGAGACGCTGGCTGTCCACCGGCAAGCAAGCCAATTACCATGGAAATGCCAAGAGCGCCGAGAACAATCAGTGGGCTCAGCGCAATAGGCAGCGCCGGCACAAACAAAAAGATAATTAACAACAGCAAGAAAACAACCATCAGCCCACACAGACCGCCAATTAAACCGAGCATTAATGCTTCGCCTAAAAACAGAACGCGCACCTGTCCCACGGTGCCACCAAGGGCGCGCAAGAGACCAACCTCCGATGTTCACTCGGTCACTGTGATCATTAAAATGGTGGTGATACCAACCCCGCCGACCAATAGAGAAATTGCCCCGAGACCTGCAGCGGCATAGGTCAGTACCGAGAGAATATTATCCATTGTCGCCAGCACTTGGTCCTGGGTTACCAGCGTAAAATCTTCAAAGCCGTGGCGATCAATCATAAATTGCCTGATTTTCTTAGCCATCGTCTCGCTGCTCACACGCGGGTTAAAAAAGATATCGACCTCCATCAAACTTTGACGATTAAAAAGCTGCATACTCTTGCTGGCAGGAATAAAAACCATCTCATCCATATTAATGCCAAGAAACTCCCCTTTTTCCGCCAAAACACCCACAACGCGAAAGCGAGCGCCGCCAATGTGGACAAACTGTCCCACCGGATTAAGGCCGGGAAAGAGCTCTTGCTGCAGCTTATTACCCAACACCACCAGTGCCCGCGAGCGCTCGAGATCATCGACAGGCAAAAAATGGCCGAGCGCCAATTCCAGCTTCCAAACTTTATCTGCTGCTCCACCGACACCGGCAATTTCGGTGTAGCGACCACGCTGCCCCGCTTTCACTTTGGCGTTGCCCATCACTACCGGCACAACTGCTTCAACATTCGGCAATGTGCCGATCGCAGCTGCATCACTTAAACTCAGCGGCCGTGTTGTGTTGAGCACGCCGCCCATACCAAAGGTTTCCGTCTTGCCGGGGGTCAGGGCAATAATATGACTGCCAAATTGTGTAAATTCGTTTAGCACAAACGTGCGCAGCCCTTCACCCAATGTGCTGAGAGTGACCATGGCGGCAATGCCGATTGAAAAGCCTGCAATGGTCAGCAGCGAGCGGGTTCGCTGCATCCACAGGGCCTTGAAAATCCAGCTGGTGCTGTCTCGCAATTTCATTCCTGCACCCCACGCAGTGCCAGCACGGGATCGAGACCAGCTGCTCGCTTGGCAGGTACAATTGAAAATGTCAGGCCGGAGAAAAATGCCACACCGACGGCCGCCGGGACTGCCCACAGCGGCGGCATTAAAGGAAAGCTGGGCCAGAGGCTAGAAAAAAAGGCAATTAGGCTGTAGGCGAACAAAATACCTGCCACTGACCCGAGGGACACGAGCAGCAGAGATTCTCCCAGAAACAGCTGCCTTATCTGCCGACTGCTGGCACCAATAGCTTTTAGCAGGCCGATCTCCTTGCGACGCTGGCTCACGGAAATTAAGCTGATATTCATAATTAAAATGCCTGCAACCAGCAGGCTGATCGACGCGATGGCGGCAATCACGAGGGTTAAGGTAGTCAAAATACTGTTGAATGCGGCCAACATCGAATCTTGGCTAATCACGGTAATATCCTCCTCACCTTCATGGCGCTCGGTAATCACCGCTTTAATTTTTGTTTGAATCAGGTCGCTATCGGCGCTTGGCGCGATATCCAACATAATGCGAAAGAGGCTCGGGGAATTAAATAACTGCTCGGCGGTGCGCACCGGAATCAGCAGAATATCGCGCATATCCAGACCCAGGGATTCGCCACGCTCCTCCAAAACACCCACAACCCGCATGCGCCTGTCGCCGACGCGAACCCATTCGCCCAGCGCACGGGCATTGCCAAACAACTCGCGTTTCAATTTTACGCCGAGCACGCAGACCGCCATTGCATCCTCTCGGGTGCGCGCAGGCAGTATTTGGCCGGCGCCAACAGCGAGCTTGCGAACCGTAAAAAAGGACTGATTGCTGCCAAGGGTAATCACCTCCCGCGAGCGGCTGTCGACGGCCACTGTTGTCGTTCCCGCGACAATGGGCGCAACAGCCAAAACGCCGGGAATCTTTTCTAGGGTATAGGCATCTTCGAGGGTCAAATCTCTCGGTACCGAGCCGTAGATAGGAGGCGCACCGCCGGTGGTCTCTGAGCGTCCGGGCAAGACAATTAACACGCGATTTCCCAGCGCCGAGAATTCGCGGTCCACATAGCGGCGAGCACCTTCGCCAAGACTAGTCAGTAAAATCACCGATGCCACACCGATACCGACCGCCGCCAGCAATAAAAATGTACGCAGTCCGTGGCGCTGAAATATCTGCCAGTTAAAACTAATTTGATCGACGAGTTTCATCGCTGGTCTGAATCGATTTGGCCATCGACCATACGAATATGGCGGGTTGCGCGGTCGCCGAGGTTTTGGTCGTGGGTAACCGCAACCAGAGTGATACCATCGCGATTGAGCCGCTCAATCACCTCTATCACCTCACTCCCTGAAGCAGAATCGAGATTGCCCGTCGGTTCGTCGGCTAAGAGCAAGCGCGGACGCATAACGATGGCGCGGGCAATTGCGACGCGCTGCAGCTGACCGCCAGACAACTGATTGGGTTTATGGCTGGCGCGGGCGCTGAGCCCGACCATATCTAATACTTCGGCCACCGCTTGCCGCCGCGACTTGATTGGCTGTTCTGTCAAGATCAGTGGCAGCTCAACATTTTCAAAGGCCGTGAGCCGATTAATCAGATGGAATGATTGAAATATAAAGCCTATATTCTCGCCACGCAGTCGCGCACGCCGCTCTTCTTTCAGGGCCTCCGTTGCGACATTATCAAATAAGTAGCTACCCGAGTCGGGCCTATCGAGTAGGCCAATCATATTCAGCAGCGTGGATTTACCCGACCCCGAGGGGCCCATCACTGACAGATATTCCCCGGAATCAATGTTCAGACTCACATCGCGCAGTGCCCGCAGCGGAGTGTCGCCGATTTGATAGGTTTTGTTGATTGAGGTGAGTTTGATCACTGGGCAATCGCCACTTTCGCACCGACAACAATTCCTTTGGCGCCGGTATTGCCAATCACTGTGTCGCCCTCTCGGAGACCGTCGATGATTTCCGTGAAGTGCCAATTCGATAATCCGATTGTAATTTCACGCTCTGTGACAAGATTGTTTTCGTCCACAACTAAAACGTGTTTGCCCTCGACAACAAGCTCGGTGGGCACACGCAGCGCGCTTTCTTTTGCGGCTAAAATAATCTCCATATCCGCACTGTAGCCTGCGAGTAGTAGCGGCATTTCCGAGTCATGCTGCAGTTCGGCTTCCACCTCTACGGTGCGCGCCTGTTTTTCAAAGTCCAGAACATAGGTCGAAATACGGCGAACGGTCGCGGGGAAATCGCGCTCTCGAAAAGCGTCCATGGTCACACGTACCGGCATGCCGACGGCAATCTCTGATGCATCCACTTCATCGATCGGCGCACTTATGTAGTGGCAGTCGTCAGTCAGCAGATCAATGGCGGGTGGTGTTGGCACGCCAGGTGGCGATGGCGTGGAGAACTCGCCAACTTCGCCTGTGACTTCAGCGACTCGCCCAGCGAAGGGGGCGCGGAGATAGGTTTGCGCCAACGCTGCTTCGGCCATTTTCAGGCTTGCATCCGACAATTGTTTACGCGCGGTGGCGGCGGCACAGGCGGCTTCGCTGGCCTCCGAGCGAGATTGCGCCCTATCCGCTTGCTCACCTGAGACCAGCTTTTGTTTCAACAACGTGCTCAATCGTTTGGCTTCGCGGTTGTCGGAAGCCGCGGCAATGCAAATACTGTTGCGCTCGCGATCGCTGGCGCGCACCTGAGCCTTGGCCTGTTCAACTTGGGCGAGACGGTCATCGTTCCACAGCGCCATCAACAATTGATCGGCCTCAACTAAGTCCCCTTCACGCACATGCAGGGCTGCAATTTGCCCGCCAATAGGCAGTGATAATTTTGAGCGGCGGCAGGCTTCGACCGTGCCCGCACGAGTATTTGAAACCGTTTGTTCAACGCGTCCCGTGGTGACTTTCAGTAATTCCACCTCGGGCGGTTCCGGGCGGCTTAATAAGTAAGCTGCCAAAACAAGCAGCACTGCGACAACAGCAACAATCCATCGTTTCTTCATAGCAAATCCTTTGAGCACCCCATGCAATCAGACTTAAATGTAGTTAATGGGTACTTTGATTTCTAGGGTGAAACAGAGATTGTCAGGCGAAAAGAATGACTTAAAACAGGGATGGGCATAATAAGTGAGTGCCGGTCACACTCGAGGGCTGCGCAAAGGAAACTCGCGTGTTAAAAAACTGCAGTATAAAAGAGCAGGCAATAAAAAAGCCCGCTGGATTGAGGTCCGACGGGCTTTTTCGCAGTGCGCAGCAGTTACTCTGCGGCGGGCTCAGCTTTCGCCTTGGCTTTTGCCTTGGGCGCAGCTTTCGCTTTTGGTTTCGCCTTTGGCTTGGGCGCTTCTTCGGCAGCTTCTTCCGCTACTTCTGCGGCAGCTTCTTCCGCTACTTCTGCAGCAGGTTCTTCTGCGGGAGCTTCTTCTGCCACTACCTCAGTGGGTGCAGCGTCTTCTACTGGAGCTTCTTCTACCACAGCTTCTGCCACAGGAGTTTCTTCCACTGCCACTTCTGCAGCGGGTGCCTCTTCAACAGCGGGTGCCTCTTCAACAGCCGGTGCGGCGGGCGCTTGGAAGGCTTTTACCAGCCCTTCGGCTAACAAAATAGCGACCTTTGCGTCGCCGTTAACCCACTTTTTATCCGCATCTTTAACCGCAAAACGGCCTGATCCCTTTTGATATACGCTATATTCTTTGGTCTTTTTGACAACTTTCATCGTTTCTAACCTCTCTTAGTGATTACTCGTGTGTGGGCAATTTTCAATCTGCCCCTGAGCCTTTTTTAATATAGGCGACCTGAGCCACCTCGGGTAAAACCCTACCTCGTATTAGCCTAGCTGCTCTAGTACGTCGTCGGGAATATCGGCGTTGGTGTACACATTCTGCACATCATCTAAATCTTCTAAGGTATCAATTAAATCCAATAATTTTTCCGCGCCCTCTTTATCTAAGGGCACACGGATATCCGCTACCATCGCAATATCAGCGTGGACAGGCGTAAAACCTGCGGCAATCAGAGCATCTTTGGCGCTGTGAAAGCCTTCAAAGCTGGTTTCCACATCGACCGAGCCGTCGCTATTGGTAACAATGTCCTCGGCACCTGCATCGAGCGCAACATCCATCAGCGCTTCTTCATCGACGCCTGGCTCAAAGCTGATTTGACCGACGCGATTAAACAGATAGGCCACCGAGCCATCGGTGCCTAAATTGCCGCCGCGCTTGGCAAAACCGTAGCGCACATCGCCCACTGTGCGGTTGCGGTTGTCAGTCATGCACTCCACCAGCACGGCGACACCACCATGAGCATACCCTTCATAGGTAATCTCATCATAGTTTTCGGTGTTATCCGCACCGGCACCGCGGGCTATTGCCTTGTCCACGGTATCGCGCTTCATATTGGCACCCAGCGCCTTATCGACGGCGGCGCGCAACCGCGGGTTGTCATCGGGATTGGGGCCGCCAGCTTTTGCAGCGACCACCAATTCGCGAATCAACTTGGTAAACACTTTGCCGCGCTTTGCATCCTGCGCGGCTTTGCGGTGCTTAATATTGGCCCATTTACTGTGTCCTGCCACGGCTCCCAGTCTCCTTGGAAATTATGCGTCTTGCTCTTTAGTGCGCACGCGAATACTTAAGTCGCGCAGCTGAGCGGCTTCTACCGTACTCGGCGCATCGGTTAACAGACAGGCTGCAGATTGTGTTTTAGGGAAGGCGATAACATCGCGAATCGACTCCGCGCCAACCATTAACATAATCAATCGGTCTAGACCAAAAGCCAAGCCACCGTGTGGCGGCGCGCCGTGCTTGAGCGCATCGAGTAAAAAGCCAAATTTTTCGCGCTGCTCTTCAGCACTAATTTTCAGCACATCAAAGACTTTCGCTTGCATATCTTGGTCGTGAATACGAATGGAACCACCGCCCAACTCGGTGCCGTTGAGAACCATGTCATAGGCGCGCGAGAGCGCAGCACCGGGGTTCGCGCGCAGTTCATCCATGGAGCATGAGGGTGCGGTGAACGGGTGGTGCAGCGGTGTCAATGCACCGGCATCGGTGGTTTCGAACATAGGGAAGTCGATAACCCACATTGGCGCCCAAGGCGTCGTATAAAGGTTGAGGTCTGCACCAATTTTGCAGCGCAGGGCACCAAGAGCCTCAGAGACCACTTTAGCTTTGTCGGCACCAAAGAATACGATATCGCCATTCTGAGCATTCAGGCGCTGCATAATAGTCATCGTGACGTCGTCGCCGAGGAATTTAATGATAGGTGACTGCAGC
>ERZ887849.2224-NODE-2224-length-16431-cov-47.416280_pt1 | contig 16431 bp, 33 predicted proteins | sample MGYA00521267_ERZ887849 | MGnify/ENA primary metagenome ERZ887849 (study PRJEB32303, sample SAMEA104408601) | aquatic metagenome | biome: Brackish water; feature: Pelagic; material: water | place: Baltic Sea | collected 2014-06-06T16:11:00 | depth 2,863 m ... | reverse complement strand
AAAAGAGACAACTTAATTGTTGTCTCCTTCTTTTCGTTTTATGTGTAACCAAAAACTATATCTTTTACATTTCGTAAGTAATTTTGTAATTTTTTCTGGAGTATGCGTTTTTGTTCTTATGCACTTTGGTAGTGTAAGGCTTAACTCCACAATCTATATCTGCTCTTCTTCGTGCTTGTCTTTCAACTTTTAATTTTTGCTCTTCTGTCATAAACACGTTTTCTAATAAGTTTCTCTTTCTATTCGCCATTTGTTTTTCCTTTTTTAATATAATATATGTTTCATTTTAATGGTGCATAAATGCTCTTGGTATTTTTCAAAACCATTCTCCCTACATATTCGAGATTTGATGTCATTTATTTCATTTGCATTTCCTATATAAGAACCTGCATAATCTTCACCCAATTTTTGCTTTTGGGGGGAGAACACTTCTACTAATATTGCTTCTATTTCCATTTCCACAATCTAATATAGGAATTAATTTTCTTTTTAATCAAAAAAACAAGAACATTGGTCAACCACTCGCATCCCACCGATTTGTTGTTGTCATTGTCGTTAGTCCAAACGTCTCTCGACTCCTACCCTTAACAACATACAACTCACTCGCCATAGCCTTGTCCGTTGTATGTTCTTGCATTTTAATTACAATATAATATAGGAATAACATTAGAATATAATCAAAATAAAGAGGCATAAATTTCGCTACTTATGTAATTCAAAATTTAATTTAAGTTTTGGCTTCCCACATAATATTTCAACAGGGTTCGTATTATACACCTTTCGGCACCTCTAGTTTTAATTCATACTTGCTAACAATAACTCTTGCTTTTTTGTCCACAAATGTTTTAGTCTTACAACTTTTCTAACATTGTTTTCGCAAACTTCTTTTCTTGGTATTCCATTACTATGAAACAACTCTTTCTCTAATAAGTTTATTTCTTTTTTTTCATCTGAATTTAAACTGTACATCATGAGTCCTATTTTTTCTTGTTAGTATTTTGTCCATACTTCTGAATTACTACAAGAGGCAATTCGGTAGTGTACTCTCCTTGTGGAGTAATATAAGTACACTCTACAACTGAAGGAGTATTACTTTTCTCCTTTCTATTACCACTTGCAGAACAAGATGATAAAACAACTAATGCTATACTTAAAATGGTAATGGTAATTCGATTTTTCATTTTTGTTTTTTTGGTTACACTATAATATAGGAATAAGATATGGAACTAATCAAAAAAACAATAAAATACACCACATCCAGATGACCAGCATGTCTGGCTGGGGGGTGTTCACCCATTCACAAATAAGATATACAATAATAAATAAGTATATTCCGAAAAATAATGCACAAACTTTCGGAAAATAAAAAAGTTTTATTGTATACCTAATCAAAACAAAACCTCTCCCCAGCAGCCTCCCCCGGGAATCCCAGATGCGTCATCTTCTTCAGAAAAGTATGGACACAAAAAAAGAGCAACCTCATTAGATTGCTCTTTCAATATTTGTATGTTATATTATGTCTCTTAACTTCGCTTCATTTAGTCTCCCTCCATGCTTTAATTAATACTCTGCGATTGTTTCATCTGCTATCTACCTCAAGTAAACTCGTTACTCTGTAAGTGAATAGAAACATTTTCTCTGCTTGTAAAAACATCAACCTTATTACTATAAGGAACAAGTCCTAAAAACAAATGATTGCTATACAAGATAAAACCAATTTCTGCTTTGTTGTTGTATTGGTAGACGATTGTTCTTACGTCATATCCAATGTGTGTAATGCAAAGTGAGTTTAATATGCTTAACAATTTGTTCATACCTAATATAGGATTTTTGTTTTACATCAGTCAAAACTTTTTTGACTTTTTTTGTGGTAACTCCTTGAATCGAACAAGGGACACTTCGCTGTTCAGACGAATGCTCTACCAACTGAGCTAAGTCACCATATATTGTCTCACCTTTAAATCTTCCCCTATGGGCAAGAAACTCGGTAAGAATGTTTCTACATTTCGCCTTATGCTTTTGGCTTAATCTTTTCGTTTGGATTAGGGTTTCTATTTGGAATGCCTCTCCTTTTCTTGTTAGGAGTTTTTGTTGTTCCCTTCTCTCTTGTCGGTGTCGTTGTTGTTGCCATTTCTACTTGCATATCTTTTTCTTTATTGGTTACATTATAATATAGGAATAAGTTTTTAAACTAATCAAAAAATGTCAAAATTATTTTAAATCATTTGGCAAACCTATTCCCTCATAATTGTAATTCCCTTGTTTAACTTGTTCTAATTCTTTTGCCTTTGCTTTTTCAATGTCCTTGTGAGACAATTCTTTTTCATCACAAGACTTACATATGGTTTGAGTATTAAACCAACTTACAGTTGTTGTAGTAGTTTCACTATCGCACCTTTCACAACTAATCATATCTTTTTCTTTTTTGGTTACACTATAATATAGGAACAATATATCAAACTAATCAAAAAAAAGTGGTTAATTTTTAACCATTTTCTTAGCCCGTCCCGCCGTGTGGACAGCCCTTCACGCACACAACACCCAACCTAAGATATACAATAACAAAACAATATATTCCGAAAAATAGATAACAAACTTTCGGAAAATAATTAAATTTTATTGTATACCTAATTATATATTTTTTGGTCGCCTTCAGGAAGCCAGGATGCGGCGTGATGGAACTTCAACTTCGCCTGAAAAATAGGGCACAAAAAAAGAGCAACCTTGATACAAGTTGCTCTTTCATTTAAGGGTCGTGGCTTTAACACTCTTGGCTTTACTCTCCCCATTATGTGAGTATATATAAATATACTAACAAATTCCCATTTCCCCTACTATAATTAAATTTATTTTGGTAAATGTCTCCCTCGTGGTAAGTCTATTTTCTTTAGAGATTTTAATAGTCTCCCTAACAACGCTTTTTGCCTTTTCGGTTTTGGCTTGTTTTACCATTTGCGTTTCAAGGTTTTCAAAGTTTTCAAACAAGTTTTTCATTATATTAGTTTTTGTAAAAATTCAACAAAATTATCCATATCATCTGCATTTGCATTGTTATCAAAAGTATCTTCCACTTTATGACACATAGCCCAAGTAGAACAATATCCCTTCTCCCCAACTTGCTTTAAGTTTTTATCATCTAAAATACCAATGCAAACACTATCAATATTGTTACCTCTCAAACGAACACTATCATTAAAAGGAGTTTTAACACTTGTAAATTCTCCCTCAACATTCAACTTTTCAAGTAATGTACTTTTGGTTACAAAATTTTCACTATCATTCCAAAGGTTTCTACCATTTGCAGTTAATTCCAGATTAACAACGTATTCTACATTTCCAAATACACCCTCGTTAATTCTGTTCGCTAATTCTTTTGCACCCTTTCCACCAAACTCTTCACAATCAGTAAATACAACATAAACATTCTTATTTACATTTTTACCTCTTAATGATTCTGCTAAAGATAGTAAGTTACAAACACTCGCAGAATTGTCTTGACAATTTTCTGAATTAGGGTTGTTAATATCGTGGTGTGCTAAATAGATAATAGTGTTATCGTGATTTGTGTTAGTTACGTTTACTTCTATATTAATATAGTGTAAAGGAACGCTTGTATAGTTTCTGTCAGTTCTTAATTCAAAACTGGAGTAAGTTCTTTTTGTAGGTATGTATGTAGGTGCTTCAAATTTATGAACATTCATACTACCCAATCCTAAATTTTTGATTTGCTCTATTATCCACATTGACCTTTTGGTAAGACCACTTGTAGTACCTTTTGAAGAAGAATGTTTATTCCAATTCTCCTTTTTACAAAAGTCCTTTAATAGATTATATGATAAATGCTTTTTCATTGTTCTTTGGTTACATTATAATATAGGAACAATATATCAAACTAATCAAAAAAAAGTGGTTAATTTTTAACCATTTTCTCAGCCCGTTCCGCCGTGTGGACAGCCCTTCACGCACACAACACTCAATCTAAGGTATACAATAATAATAACATATATTCCGAAAAAATATTACAAATATTTCGGAAAATAATAAATCTTTATTGTATACCTATTCAAACAATACGAACACCGTCCAGCCTGTATCGCTGTTACAGTTCACGGTGTAAGATTTTAAAACATATTTATAGAAAACTAATAAACTCAATATTATGATAGAATGTAAATGTGAAGTTTGTAAGTGTGGGAAAAGTTGCAATTGTAAATGTTGTGACTGCTAGACTTATAAGAACAAAAAAAGGGGCAACCCTAAAGTTGCCCCCTTTCACCCTTGTAACCAAAAAATATTATAAAGTCTCCAATTTACTCTTGCTCTGAACGTGCTTAATGATTTTGTTTATCTGAAAATGAATTGCGTCCATTGATTCAGTGTCTGTTACAATACTTGATAACTTTCCAACTTCATCAGTTAACTCTTCAATCTCACATTCAATATCTGACTTCGAAACCAAAGCACCACTTACAACTTTCTCACAAATCTCAATTACCATTTCGTGGCATTTTGTGTTTGCTTCTATGTTTCTTCCCAAATGATAATTTGCCTCTTTGTCTTTTAGTTTTTCGAGGGGAGTTAAAGAGTTCAACCTTTCTTCTTCTGCAATTTCCTCTTTTGACTTTGGAAACAAATTGCCTATCTCTATGTCTTGACTAAATCCTGCGTAGTCATACTCGTTTACAGTATCACTTGCTTTACGAATCATTTGACCAACACCACTTTTAGAGTTCATTACTGCATTGTAGTAGTTGATGGCAAGTAATTCTCTTCTTAATTTGGAATTTATCTTGTAGACACGGATGATTCTCAATACACTTGGAGTCTCATCCCAATCTAAAGGTGCGTCAGGCAATGCAAATATTTCATATACATCTTCTGTACCTAACTCTTCTTTTTTCTTATTGTAGAAATCAGTTCTTAATTGTTGGTGTTTTGCATACCCACCTTCAGTTCCGTCCTTTGGGAATTGCTGGGTGTGTATTTTTTTGTGAAGGATTGATAGTTTAAGTATCCTTGCCTCTAATTGTTCTGCTCTTTCTTTATTAAAAATCATTTTTGTTTTTTTTGGTTACACTATAATATAGGAACAATATATCAATCCAATCAAAAAATGATGTTTTTTTTCCTGCTGTGAGTCTCGCTTCCCGCCGCTGGACGGGCTGTCTTCTGAAATAAAGTGTGTATAAGATATACAATAATAAAACTATATATTCCGAAAAATAAATAACAAACTTTCGGAAAATAATAAATCTTTATTGTATACCTTTTTAAAATAAATACACCACACCCAGCAGCCTCCAGGGTTCGCCAGATGCGCAAACTTCTTCAGAAAAGTATGGGCAAAAAAAAAGAGACAACTTTAATTGTTGTCTCTAATTGTTTAACCAAATTAAGGTTTTAAATTTTTTCTTCTACTTTTTCAATTTTTAATGATTTGCTTTCGCTACAAATAAGTTGTTTCATAATACATAAATAAAACTTTTCTGCATTTTCAATGTAATAACCATCTTCTTCAAAGTTTTGCATATTGAATAAATTTGATAAGTCGTATTTTGTGTGAATGTGCTGTGAGAATCTTTGGTCTTGACGGTTACGACCATTGCCGTTTTCTTTTACCCAATTCGTATATTCAGAATTAAGGTCATTGGTGTTAATGGATTGCATATAAATAGTTTGTGGTTATATATAAATATGTGAATTTTTTTTGGAATTAATTAAAATAATAAAAAACAAAAAAGGGTAGTAATAAAACCACCCTTTTTTCCAATTAAAATTTATTAAATCAAAATCTATGCCTTCAATTCAAATGGTATAAATGCAAAGATTTCAAATACAAATATAAAACAATTATATACCAAATGCAAATATTTTCACAGTTTAATCAACAACACCATTTCCATAATACATTCCAAATCTTGTTGCCTTAGATAATGATTTAAGCCAAGTCCAATATTCTCTTTCTAAATTTGCGTCTTTGAAAGTGTAATGACTACCATTACAATATTTCAAACTATTGTTTTCTTTGTAAAATCTTTTGAATATTCTTTCTTTATCCCCAGACCAAATAATTTCTCTGCAGTATTGAGGAGATGGGTTTGTGTATTTAATTTCTGCATCCATATCTTTTTCTTTTTGGTTACACTATAATATAGTAATAATAATTCAAACTAATCAAAATTTAACCTTGATATGATTTGCTTTTGCTATATTTATTTTTTTCTACATTAGATAAAACTAATTCTTGTTCATCCTTACTTAAATCATTGAATTCAATATCCATAAAGTTTTTTATTACTTGAATTTTTTTTCTCCAAATATATATGCCTAAGTCCATTGATTCAATAACAGCAGTTTGTTTGCCTATACTATTTTCCCTTAATAGTTTAATAACTTTCTCTTCAATCATATTTTTTGCTTTTTTGGTTACACTATAATATATGAACAATATTTCAAACTAATCAAAAACAATCCACCAGAACTGGCTGCCATCTGGGACGGTGAACCTCCAGTGACTTGATTACACTTAGATATACAATAATAAAAACATATTTTCCGAAAAAAAGGGGGAAAACTAATTCCCCCATTTATATTGTTTGTTTGTTATTAATTAACCATTGGCTCTATGTCTGTCAATTTTCCATCCCATTGTTCGCCATTCAAAAACCAAACTCCCGACCTTTGACAAATATTGACATTTGGTAAAGCGTTTAATCTATCTTTCGTTGTATTAGACTTCCAACCACAATTAGTAATTGATAATGTGTTTTGAGGGTCATTGTATCTATATGCTATTTCATTTCCAAACAAACTTAATATAGTTACATTTGGCTTTACTTCTACACTCATATTACTTTTAGTAAATGGTGTTGCACTCATAAATGCTTCAACTGATTCTTGTGTGATTTTTCTTGACATTGTTTTTGTTTTTTTGGTTACATTATAATATAGGAACAATGTTTTAAACTAATCAAAAATCCAAAACATATTTTTAAAGTCCCAAAAAGCTACTGTTCTGGTGGATGATGTCTTTCTGGATTTAACTACCAGTAAGTTAACTTGCTGAAAAACAACTACTTATGAATGAAGTTAGGGACCCCACTGCCGCCTCCAGGGGTCCACAGGATGTGGCGTAAATAATATATTAGTAGGGTATACAATAATAAATTAATGTATTCCGAAAAATAAATAACAAAGTTTCGGAAAATAATAAAGTTTTATTGTATATCTAATTCCCTTATTTTACGAAGCTTAAGAGCTAACCAGGGAAGCCAGGTGAACAAGTGTTTGTTGCAGCTTACAACTTTCTCAAAGTTTTTACATATTTATAAGTATGATATTAGGGTTGAATTTAGAGTTGTTGATTGCTACATTTTTTATACCATTAATTTATGCAGCGATTATATATTTCACTTCACCTTATAAATCAGTAAGCTTCAGAAGAGGATTGCTTTTTATGTGGGGAGGAATGGCTTCTACTGTGCTTGTTCAATTGTTTTATTTTTTCATACCTTTCTTAACAAAAGGCCATAGTTTAGAGTTTCAATACTTTGGAGTGGTGGGACCCGTTGAAGAAATTTCTAAGCTTATTATGTTTTATACAATTCTAAACGGAACTAAAGACAGAAAGGTAAGTTCACACCCAGCAAGATATATGTTTTATTTTGCAATGACAGGTTTGGGTTTTGCAATTTTAGAAAATATTCACTATATGCAAAGATATGGAGATTGGGTTCTTATCACCAGGCTTTTCACTTCTACTATAGCTCATATGATATTTGGATTGTTGTTAGGTTACTGGGCTGGGCTTAGTACTATTACAAAGAGAAAGTTTGAAGACCGTTCAATGTTTGGAGTTATTGCCAACAAACATAAGAAGCTTAGAAAGTTTGTTTATGTTTTCTGTGGATTATTTGTTGCTTCACTTTATCATGGAATGTATAACTATAACTTGGCTACATCTATGTTTTCTTCTAGAATAATTTTAATTATACTATTATCTTTTGGACTTATTTTTTCAAAGCTTCTAGCAAATGATTTAAATGAAAAATGGAAGAATAGAGAAATTTCCAAAAAGAGAGGCACTTTCGAATAACATCTTTGATGACCTGGAAGCTGGTCCCCTGGAGGCGTCTGGTGTCATTTTTTAATCAAAAAAAGGTATACAATAATAAAGTAATATTCTCCGAAAAAAAAGATTAATTATTTCGGAAAATACATAAACTTTATTGTATATCTTATCTCTCATATGTGTGTCGAACCTGTAGCTCATCAGGCAGTAACTGCTATTTCAATATTAGTAGGTGTTTTATATGCTAATGTAAAAACGGTAATTGACTTACACTTAAAAAGTGAGGACACAAAAAAAGAGACAACTTAATTGTTGTCTCCTTCTTTTCGTTTATGTGTAACCAAAAACTAATATGCTCGTAAAGGTCTCCCTTGAACCTCCTCAAATGTTGCACTTGCCCATTCATCATCTTCGTGGTTTGTCAAATTATGAAAATGCTTTTTTAGATTTTCTGAAACTTCAACTAACTTATTATCCTCTCCCCAGAAACTAATAGTGCAGTCTGAACCAATGCTCCCCAACATTCCCCCTCCTAAATAATTTTGGTATGCAGTCATCTTTTCTCCCTCATAACCAAAGTTATCTAATGTAATTTCTATTCCCCCTCCTCTACTAGAAAGTTTCTCTCTTATAATGTTGAATTCTTTTTGCATAATTATTATTTTACTTCGATTATTCTGTAAGTACCTTCCATAACTCCAAAACTACTTTCCTCGTGAAACTCATAAGTTTCGGCAACATCATCTTCTGTCATGTCTTTAGTAAGATACCAAAGACTATTCTTTTTCCATGTGGCGGTTACAAGTTTCTTTCCTTTAGGCAAAACAACTTCTGCCGTACCACCCCATCCTTTTGCTCTACTGTTTTCAGTACAAGAGGTTATAGTTATAATTGCAAGTAGTAATATTATATATTTTTTCATTTTCTTTTTCTTTTTTTGTTTACAATATATTATAGTAATAATGTTTCTAACTAATCAATAGAAGTCTTATTTCTTTGAGAATAAATTATTACAAAACTTAATCCACTTCCAATTACAGCACAAACAACCCCTTCTGTAAAGTCGTTTTTAACAGATAACAACATTAATGATACAGATAATACTATAAGGGTAAATGCTATTAACATCGCTATATCAAAACTTTTCATAATTTCTTTTTTTTGGTTACACTATAATATAGGAATAATAATTCTAACTAATCAAAAAAAACAACAAAGCTTTTATTATAGCCAATGCCAAAATTAAAACGCACCCAATTACAAAGAATTGAAAAGTTCTACTGATTACTAAGTTAAAAACATACTGAATGTTCTTTTCGGTCTTTGATAAAACCTTTCCCGTTTTTGCTTTTACAAAATCAAAATTAAATAAATTGTTATCCATTGTTTTCTTTTTTTAAGGGGGTTACATTATAATATAGGAACAATAATCCTAACTAATCAAAAGCGAGGGAGACACACTGCCCAGCATCCTGGATTTCCCTTAAGTGGGCGCAAGTCTCCCTAAGGGTATACAATAACAGAACAATATATTCCGAAAAATATATAACAAACTTTCGGAAAATAGTAAACTTTTATTGTATACCTTTATTTAAAAAAGGCTCTCCCTTCAGGATGGCAGGATGCGCTGTGATGGGACTTCTTCTCCCCAAAAAGTATGGACACAAAAAAAGGCAACCCTTTCGAGTTGCCTTTATCTAACCTAACCTAACCTATCTTATCCGAGTACTATTGTATCGCCATTGATTTTGATTTCATCAAGATTGGAAATAACATAGTTTCTGTACTTACTTGACTTCATAGACTTCTTAATGTAGTCTTTAGCCATTGTCTTTGCTCTTTTGTTCACTTGTGGGTATTCGCCCTCAACCAAAATTGTTTTACGAACTTCTTTAGCGAAAATATGCAGTTGTTGTTTTTCAAGGTTAAACTTCATATTCTTTGCTACCTTAACATAAGCGTTCTTTTGTCCGTTTGAACGGTTTGAGTGCTTATCTTTGTCCGTCTTATTCATAGTATCATCATTGATACCTAAAGACATTTTTGCAGACTTCATCAATTCTGCTTGTGCAGTAATGAAAGTTGCTCTATCAAATCTTTCATTTTCAACATATTCTACATTAGGAATAATCTCTAAATCTTTTTTAAGAGCATTTTCGTAAATTGTGTTGATTTGAATTAAACGACTTGCCTCCTCACCGAATTTGTTTGTGTAAGTGAAAGCAACGAATTTTGAACCTTTTGCATTGTTTAACGCTTGTACTAATCTTTGTAACATAACTATTTGTTTTTTTAGTTAAAATGATATGTTTCTCATATCTGTTATAATATAGGAACAATATATCAAACTAATCAAAAAAACATCAAAGTTTTTTTCCCACCAGAAACCACCAGAACCACGACACGAACACCACGCTAAAGGTATACAATAATAAAACTATATATTCCGAAAAATAATCAATAAACTTTCGGAAAATAGTAAAACTTTATTGTATACCTTTACTGAAAACATCAACACCGTCCAGCCCGTATCACTGGTGGAAATCACGGTAGAAAAGTTGGGACAAAAAAAAAGAGATAACAAACGTTATCTCTTATCCCGAAGGGGTAATGTGTGCGAAATCTTAACGACCTCCGCAAATTGGACCTAAGCCACTCTGAATGCTTACCGCATCAGTTAAGGCACGACCACAAGCAACGCACTTGCCCATGTGCATCAATTCCATTTTGGAATCTAACCAAGCAATGGCACCCGCCTCAACCTTGCCCAAAACGAAACCTATTGCCTGAGCAGCAGGAGTAGTAACCAACTGACGCTTGTTGGTGATGCGTCCGCCATAGTAAGAGCCAAGACGAACAAAGTTCGTGTAACCCTTCTCAACGGCAATATGAGTATACCACTTGCCCTTGAACTCAGAACGCGACACCTTATAAGTGTAGTCCTTACCTGTCGCTATAGAGCGAAGGGTAAAAATACCGTTAGTTTTTTTCTTTCTATCCAAGATAGTAGAAAGAGCAGAAGAAGAAATGATTGTCGGAGTTGAAGTTGAATTTGGCATAACTATTTATTTTTGTAGTTAGAATGATGTGTTTCTCACATCTGGTATAATATAGGAACAATGTTTTGAATGAATCAAAAAACATCAAAGTTTTTCCCTACCAGAAAATCTGGGGGACTCACCAGAACCTCGACACGAACACCACGCTAAAGATATACAATAACAAAACAATATATTCCGAAAAAAAAAGATTAATTATTTCGGAAAATAAATAAACTTTATTGTATACCTTTAGCCGAGCGATATGCGTACTGGACCCTGTGGGACCCTGTAAAACTCTGAGTTACAAACATCTTATGGAAAAAGTGTTAACTTTTGATTCCTTTCATATTTTATTCCTATATTATAATGTAACCAAAAAAAAAGATATGTCAGAAGAATTAAAAGAAATACAGAAACAAAAAGTAATCGTGGTATGGAAAGAATTGATGTTCAATGGTAATTGGGATATGTTCGCAGAATCAGAACAAGAATTTGATGCACAGATGTGGAATGACAGTCAGAACAATCCTGATTTTGAAAAAAATGTGAAAATAGTATCAAGAATTTATGCGGACACTTATACAGAGGGCATTAATTTGGCAAATAAAATAATGCAAAAATAAAAGATATGACACACAAAACAAATACAGTATTTTTTTTACTACACGACTTTATATATGGGTGGGATGTTTCTCACTTTGAGGAAACTGATGGGAAAAGACACATTTGCCTAATGGACACAATTGATGAAGCCAATCTTGAAATGAAAGACGTAGAACATGAAGCGGACTTGTGGAAAGTTGAAAGGGGTGTTTTAGATTTTGCTAATGGAAAAGTTATTTCTGAAAGTGGATTAGTATATGATTATTATCAAAATTAATTTACTTTTTTTTGATTAGTTATATATCTTATTCCTATATTATAATCTAACCAAAAAATATAAACTATGTTATTTACTATCAAATTAATTATCCAATCTACTCCAAACAATTCTGATTTAGGCTCTTACTATAGAGAGGCTCATCCAAAAAGTGAATTATCTAGAAACAATCCAAACGATTCTGATTTGGGTGCGGTAGTTCGCAGTTTTAAAGATGATGACAAACTTATGGATGTCACTTATGTAAGTTAAGTTATTCCAACCTTATTTAAAGGCTCACTTTTTAAGTGGGTCTTTTTTTTTGCCCAAACTTTCCATCCTCCTGCCATCCGGGTCAGGCTGCGGGCAGTACAAATACGACTCTTAAGATATACAATAATAAAAACATATTCTCCGAAAAAAAAGATTAATTATTTCGGAAAATAATATAACTTTATTGTATACCTTTATACAATTGATGTGCACGCTGCCAGTATCCCGGATTCCTCCTCCAGTCCCAAAAAATCCTTTAATAAAAGAATGATTCTTTTGATTAGTCCCATATCTTATTCCTATATTATAATATATGAGATACGAGAAACGTGTTTCTTTAACTACAAAAATAAATAGTTATGCCAATTATCATCAATAAAGAACAAGCAGTTGAAATCATGACCAATCAAGGTGGAAAAATCTTTTCAGTAATTTTTGAAAAGAGAAGTACAGGTCTTGATAGAAAAATGGTTTGCATCAAGAAAAAGCCATTGAATAATAATGGTCTTAAATATTCTCCAAGAGAACACAATTTATTAAACGTGTTTGATATGAGCATTTCAGAATATAGAAGTGTGAATTTGGAAGGGGTAAAAAAGATAAAAGCATCGGGCAAAGAATATGTGGTAAGGTGGTAAAACCTTATCACTTTATTAATTAATATATAAAGCGAAAAAAGAATGAAACATTTAGAACACATTTGCACAGGATTAGGCTTGGGATTAGTTATGGTGGTAGCAATAACTTTAATGTGCTACACTCACGGAATGGACTTATTAGGAATCATGTAGAGAAGTAATTTAGTTTGACGACTATAAGACTCACTTTTTAAGTGGGTCTTTTTTTATGCCCACACTTTTCTTGAGGGACTGACCATCAGGAATCCCGTCAGGATGGAAGGCTGGGTTGGTTGTTTTAGATATACAATAATAAAACAATATTCTCCGAAAAATAGATAACAAACTTTTCGGAAAATACTAAACCTTTATTGTATACCTAAATGAAACAAAGTACCACCCCCCCTTCACCTGTGACGCCGTCATCACAGTCGTCCCAACAGGGTGTTGTGTTTTTGAGTTTTTGATTAGTTCCATATTTTATTCCTATATTATAATGTAACCAAAAAAGAAAACAATGTCAAATCCAACCTCAGTACCCGAGATAATACTCTCTCAATTAAGAACCAAAGCCAACAAGTTTTATTGTTGGGGTGCAAATTCATTCGTAGGAAATACAACGCATAGATATTTAATGTTCCGAGTGAACGGCTTGAAGTTTAAAGGGATTGTTAAAGTTCAATTAAATGCAATGGATTTATATGATATTTATCTTTTTGATAATAGTCTGAAAATGGGCGAATGTAAAAAAGAGGTTGCTCTTAAGACTTATGGCAATGTTTATTGTGATGAGTTGGTTGATGTAATTGATAACAACATAGAAAAACAAGATTTCTATAAATTTTAATGTATGGCAGAACAAGAAGAAGAACAAGAAGAAAGTTATATGGCAGATTGCTCAATATGTAAAGAAGAAACTTTTCATAGCAATGAGTTTGATGGTTGGGTAAGGTGTTCTATTTGTGGCACTTGCTAATGTAAAAAATATTATTATATTTGTAGTAAGTTTATAAATTTGTAATTTAAAGGTAGGCAGAGATGTCTACCTTTTTTTGTGTCAATAAAAATAAGTATTGACTTTAAATTAGATAAGATTAATTTGGTTACTTAACCAAATGAATGAAAGGCAAGAGGTTTTGGGGAATTTTAGGATTCCCCTTTTTTTATGTCCAAACATTTCCCGCTGTTAGCTCACCTCCTGCTGCTGAGGCGGGATGTCTTCTGAAGAAATAACAAATAAGTTATACAATAATAAAAACATATCCCCAGAAAAATAACCAACAAAGTTTCGGAAAATAATTAAACTTTATTGTATACCTATTATATATAAAAAATCTTACCATCTGGGGTCCCCAGGTGAATCCCAGTAGCTACACTGCCACTTCTTCTCCAAAAAATATAATAACACTATATTGACATATGTGAAAAATTATTCCTATATTAGAGTATGTAACTATAAAATCATAACATTATGAAAACCCCATTTATACAAGAACTGATTAAGAAGTTTCCAAACAACTTCTCGCTAGGTAAAGAATTTAGAAAACTGTTTCCTAAAAATAAACATTCTGTGTCAATAGGAAATGACTACCAATTAGGTAGCCATATACGTAGAGGTCAAATTCAAAAACTATAATAATGAAAACCCTCAAAAAACATTGGTATAAACTATGGTGTATAACCGCTATATCCATTACTAGCATATGGGTATTAATCATTATAACCCTTATTAAAACTAGTATGTAATTTAGACCCCCTATTTTTAAGCATTAGACACTTAATGTGTTTGGGGGTATTAGGAGTCCTATTTCGTTATATAAGCCCTCTAATAGCGTATTTGCTTATTTAGACCCTTAATTTAGACCCCTTATTTCGTATCAAAAATTAGCCCCTAAAAGTAAGCCGCCCAGAGGGCTGGGCTGATGTCCACGCAATTTTTTTGCAATTTTTTTGTCAAATTATTGCAACCAACGATATACTACCCAAATACCCCTTTCCCTCCTCAATCCACCTCCCAGAAAAGATATAACATTATCCTACATAAAGAATTGTCCCCATTATAAGTCTCCAGCCTTATAAACGTCAATTATAAGTCCTGTGCCTTATAATATTACAACCCAAAAACCTTTTGCCAATATAAAATCGCTCATTTTAAAAATTTTTTTCCCCAATTTTTTTCTCAAAACATAGACCCTTCCTATACACGTTGCAAGCCTACATTTATTCTTGAATTATCTCAACCAACATTGAAGTTTTAATGTATATTTAAAAAGATGATAATAGATAAAGGCAATTCAGATACTCCTTACATAAATTTGGATACAATAAATGGTAAACTTACTATTATGGGCAAATCTTACTTAAATCACCCATCTTTAGTATATGAGCCTATTATATCGGAAATAGATAAGCAAAATTTAAACTCTCCTAAAATAACCATTAAAATAGGATTGGAAATAATGAACTCAAATTCAACTCAATACATTTTTCGTATAATTAGTATCTTACAAGAGATGTACAAAGAAACTGTTATTTATTGGTATCATGAAGATGATGATGAGTCCATGATAGATGAGGGGCATGTTTTTAGGGAATCGTTTCCTAATTCAGATTTTAAACTAATACCAGTAAAGGATTTAAGAGAAATTTAAATACATTGCAATACCCAAACCTTTCCCTCCACACACTTATATGTGTGGTAGGTGGGTAAATCATGGGGGTAAATAATAGCTACCCTAATAACAATTTAGTAAAGTTTGAGCAAACAATAACTACCCTGGTAGCAATTGGGTGGGTAAATAACATATCTACCCAAAAACCTTCCCCCCAGAAAAAATCGCTCATTTAAAAAATTTTTTCTCCCCAATTTTTTTCCCAAAATAGCTTCCTAACAAAAAATTGCTTAGTATTGTACATAACTATGAATACAGAAGGTTTAAAAAATTGCTTATCTTACTACTATGCATATCATTATAATAATATAAAGTTAGGTACCCCCTATTCTTTTGCAGCATTCAATCAACGTCCTATTACATTTTTAGATGCTAGTGAAGTACAAGTGTACGAACACACCTTTCAGTTTATTAAAACCGTACTTGTTCAAATAGGAAGCTCTAGATTCTTTGTGCAAGTTAACTTAGAGACCATTCAAGACTTACAATGTCATTTGCCAAGGGAAATGTTAAGTAAAGTTTTACCCCAATTAAAACCATGTAGAGAGCTGTTGTTGGAACACAGCCCTTCCAAAGTAAAGCATTTGGTGTGATTGTTTATTAAAAACAAAAAGAGGGACTTAATTGTCCCTCTTAGTTATAAGTATGTAAGGTTAGTGTCTAGTCTTTAGGGACATCAGATAGCATTACTACCGTTCCAAACAATACAGTAGATGTAAACCATCCCAATACTGCATATGCTGACTCTCCTTGTATTATTCCTGAAATCATTGCGGTTAAACCTATAAAAATTCCTAAAGTACTCAATTTTGCAACTCTTTTGTATTTCATAATATTCATAATGTTAAATTTTAATTGATTTAGTATAGTAACGTATTATTTTAAATAATATTACAAA
>ERZ887849.2223-NODE-2223-length-16439-cov-9.360840_pt1 | contig 16439 bp, 12 predicted proteins | sample MGYA00521267_ERZ887849 | MGnify/ENA primary metagenome ERZ887849 (study PRJEB32303, sample SAMEA104408601) | aquatic metagenome | biome: Brackish water; feature: Pelagic; material: water | place: Baltic Sea | collected 2014-06-06T16:11:00 | depth 2,863 m ... | reverse complement strand
CCTCGCGATGCGGGGACGCACATGCTCGTGTCGGAAACTGGAAGCATTGGATCAATTGGTGGCGGCCGCCTAGAATGGCGCGCAATCGACATCGCGCGGGAGATGCTCGCCTATGGGCATACTCACTCGACCCATGATTTTATTCTCGGGACGTCATTGCAACAATGCTGTGGGGGGCGAGTCACTCTCCAATTTGACGTAAGCGATAGCTTGGATCATGACCCTGCACCACGAGGAATGCCGATCTATCTGTATGGCTTAGGCCATGTGGGCGACGCAGTCATGCAAGCCTTCCAGCCATTGCCAGTGAGTTTAGTCACCGCAGATTCCCGACTTGATCGTCACGCGGATTGGCACGATCCAGTCGCACTTGCGACGGCCGCGCTGCCTCACAGCTTTCATCTCATCATGACTCACGATCATGGGCTTGATTTACGACTGTGTGAAACCCTGTTAGCGCGGAATGACAGCCGCTACATTGGCCTAATCGGCTCAAAATCTAAACGCGCCCGCTTTGCCCGACAATTGCGAGCACAGGCACTGGATCCCGGCCAACTCACCTGCCCCATTGGACTGCCGGGATTGCGTGGGAAAGAACCCGCAGTGATTGCGGCCTCGGTAGTTGCCGAAGTACTGTTACGTCAATCGGCAAGCGCTTCGCTAGAAACAACAGAAAAAAAATCTCGATGCTCCTGAAATTAAAAGAAATTACTAAAACGTATCCTGGGGTGATTGCGAATGATGCGGTCAGCCTAGAGCTCAACTCGGGACAAATTCTTGCGCTACTTGGTGAAAATGGCGCCGGAAAATCGACCCTCATGAAAATTTTAGCAGGCCTTACTCAGCCAGATCAGGGCACGATCGAGATGCAAGGCGTTGATGTCGTGATCCGCTCACCCAACCAAAGTCGCCAACTCGGAATCGGTATGGTCCAGCAGCACTTCGCGCTCTTTGATGGACTCAGCGTACTTGACAATATCGCCCTCGGACTTCCGAAGATTGCGCGATCTGAACTGCGTGAGCGTGCGATGCAACTTGCGACGACCTATGGTTTTCAGTTAGACCTCGATGACGCCGTATTCAGTCTGTCCGCTGGCGAAAAGCAGCGCATTGAGATTGTACGAACGCTACTTAGCGAACCGAAGATCTTGATTCTGGATGAACCGACATCAGTCTTAACGCCTCAGGAAGCAGATCAACTGTTTGACGCGATTCGGCGGCTGGCCGATCGTGGTCACGGTATTATTTTCATCAGTCACAAGCTCGATGAGGTGGCTCGATTGTGCGATTCCGCCGTTATTCTGCGGCGGGGCCGGGTGGCGGGCACCTGCGATCCTCGCGGCGGCGCACAATCTGAGATGGCGGCGATGATGCTGGGATCTCAACTGCCGGATCGTACCCAGCGCGGTACGCGCACCTTGGGCCCACCACAGCTAGTGATCCATGACGCGCAGTCGACCCAAGGCGACGCGGCCATTAAGTCGCTGACTCTGCACGCAGGTGAGATTTTGGGCATTGCCGGCGTGGCTGGGAACGGACAGGACGCTCTATTCGCGCTACTCAGTGGTGAGTCTTCAATGACCCAGGAGCGAGCCCTTAAATGGCTCGACCAGCCCGTTGGCGGGCTTGATCCCAATGCACGTCGAAGTCAACTGGGTTGGGCCTTCGTCCCTGAAGAGCGCCTCGGGCATGGCGCCGTGCCTCACCTGAGCTTGACCGAAAATGCGTTACTGACAAATCTGGCAGACCCTACATTTGCATCCAACCGGTTGATTCATTGGTCACACGTGACGCAAACCGCAGAGTCGATTGCCACCCAATTTGACGTGCGTCATGCTGGATTGCATCGTCAGGCGCGAAGTCTCTCAGGCGGTAATTTGCAAAAATTTGTCGTTGGGCGAGAACTCATTAAGAACCCCACACTCTTGATCATCAATCAACCGACCTGGGGCGTTGACATGGGGGCAGCACGCCACATTCGAGACGCCATCAATACGCTGGCAGAGTCTGGGGGATCGGTCATCGTGATCTCTCAAGATCTTGATGAATTATTTGAACTCTGCGACACGCTCTGTGTGATCAATCACGGGACGCTCTCACCACCCCGCTTGATTGATGATTGGACGCTGGTCGAGCTTGGGTTAGCGATGGGTGGCCAAATCACGGAGACGATCTCATGATTCGCTTAATTCGTCGTGCCGACGTCACAGCGATACATTCCCTGATTTCCATCGCCGTCGCAGCTGTGCTGACCCTCGTGATATCAACGATCGTGCTCTTTCTCACCGCAAAAGCGCCAGTAGATGCCCTCATGCAGTTATTGACCTATCCCTATCAGGGCGGGACGGTCATCGTGCAGTGGTCGAAAGCTCTGAATATGGCCGCGTATCTCGGGGTCATTGGCTTGGGTCTCTCGATCTGCTATCGCGCCAACGTCTGGAATATTGGCGCAGAAGGCCAATTCGCAATGGGCGGTATTGGTGCGTTTGGAACCTGGTTATTGCTCGGGAGTCCGACAGCCTGGTGGGCGATTCCATGTCTGATCATGGGGGGTGCATTTGCAGGGCTTCTCTGGGCAAGTATTCCCGCGCTGCTCAAAACACAAGCAAACACCAACGAGTTATTGACCAGTTTAATGTTGGTCTATGTCGCGGCACAAACTCTCTTTTTTGTCAGTAATGGTCCCTGGCAAGCACCGGTCCGTTACAGTCCTTCGCAGACCGTCTTTTTGCCGGAGTCGGTACAACTCAATGCCATTATCCCCGGCGTTCCCACGTTTCACATGGGGTTACCCATCGCACTTGGGCTGTTCGTCGTAATCGCCTTGCTGGTGCTCTATACCCCGTTCGGCTACCGATTGAAAGTGACCGAAACAACGCCTCGCGCAGCGCGATTCGCGGGTTACTCGCCACGCGTCACAGTCTGGGCGGTATTTCTGTTATCAGGTGCCATGGCTGGAGCGATGGGTGCGATTTATTTAATGGGTGATATTGGCTACGTCACCGAAGAATCTAACTTCCTTCGCGGGTTTGGATTTTCCGCTATTGTCGTGGCGTTTCTTGGTCGCCTACATCCAGTCGGAATCCTCCTGGCCGCGCTGTTGCTCGGCTATGTCGCTGGAGGCGCGTCTTGGATTCAAGCCAATCTTCGGGAAGATGACAGCATTGCAGGATTTATCGAGGTAATCGCACTGATGAGTACCCTTGCATCGGCACTGTTTTTGCAATACCGCGTTCAATGGCGCGGATTTGCGACTCAACCACAGGAAAATCGGTAATGGAATGGGCCTATTTGGTGCTCACCCTAGTCTCAGTGCTCAATTTTGCGACACCACTCCTTCTTGCTGCCACGGGAGAGCTCGTCGTAGAAAAGTCAGGGGTCCTAAATCTCGGGGTAGAGGGCATGATGATTGTCGGCGCAATGACCGCCTACTTCGTTGGTGCGCACATCGATCTGGAAATCTGCACCGTGCCCCATTTTAGCGGGGTGGGATGTCTTGTCGGAACATCGAGTATTCCAATGGAGCGGTTTGCGATCGTCGTGCTCACCGGAGGCCTTGCGGGAATGGCCTTATCGTTTTTGTTTGCCTTGCTGGTTTTGGGTTTTCGAAGTAACCAGGTGGCAACTGGGCTGGGGTTGACGCTGTTGGGACTGACACTGACCAACGCACTTGGTTCAGGCTCTGGTGATTTAAAAGTTGGGCGAGTCGACACGCTGCTTGGCACGCAAGCGAGTGACTGGGGTATCTGGGGGCCACTTTTGAATATGAATCCGATGGTGTGGCTCACCATCATCCTGTGTCTAACAGTCGGCTGGGTCCTGACACACACCCGACTTGGGTTGATCATCCGCGCGGTTGGTGAGAACCATGACAGTGCGCATACCTTAGGCTTGCCGGTGCAGTGGGTTCGACTCGGCGCCATCGTATTTGGTGGACTCTGTGCTGGCATGGCAGGAGCCTATATCTCGATGATCCAAATTGGTGCGCCACTTTGGAAGGAAGGCATTACTGCTGGCGCAGGCTGGCTGGCATTAGCGCTTATCTTATTTGCCACCTGGCGCGCCGAACGGGTGGTGCTTGGTGCACTGATTTTTGGCTTCACCTTGGCCTTGGAGTTACGTTTGCAAACGTTGGCGGGTTTACCGAGTTGGTTCGTCCCTTGGTTACTCCCCAGCCTCCCTTATTTGATTCCAATCATTGTGTTGACTCTAATTTCGTTGGATGCTCGTGTGATCCGACGTAATGCGCCTGCTTCATTGGGCAAACTGTTTGAACCAATAAGCTAGGGAATTTTCACTCATGCATAAGGACCTAACCATGAAACGTGTGTCTTCTCTCCTTGCCGCCGCAGCCCTCAGTCTCGGGTTTGCAAGTGGCGCATCTGCCGAATTAAAAATCGGTTTTATCTATGTCGGCCCCGTCGAAGACTTGGGCTGGACGTTCCGTCATGACGAAGGACGTAAAGCAATCGAGCAGCACTTTGGTAACAAGGTCTCGACGACCTTTATCGAAAACGTGCCAGAAGGGCCTGCGGCGGTCGATGCCATCACCGACTTAGCAGAAACTGGGCATGGCCTCATTTTTACCACCAGCTTTGGTTTTATGAACCCAACCAACACCGTGGCAGCAAATTACCCAAAGGTGAAGTTTGAGCATGCCACTGGTTTCACTCGCAATACCGATAATATGGCCACCTTCTCTGCGCGATTCTATGAGGGTCGGGTGATCCAAGGTCTGATCGCATCGAAGATGACCAAGACCAACAAAATTGGCTACATCGCATCCTTCCCAATTCCCGAAGTCATTCGCGGGATTAACGCGTTTACTTTCGAAGCGAGAAAGCATAATCCCAACATTGAAGTGGATATCCGCTGGGTCTTTAGTTGGTTTGATCCTGCCAAAGAAGCGGAAGCAGCCACGGCTCTGATTGATGCTGGCGCCGATATCATTGTGCAACATACGGACTCACCAGCCCCCGTCCAGGTCGCTGAATCTCGCGGAGTTTATGCATTTGGACAAGCCTCTGATATGTCGCGCTTTGGACCAAACGCCCATTTAGTGTCAATCGTCGATAATTGGGATTCCTACTACATCGATCGTGTTCAGGCTGCGCTCGATGGGACTTGGAATGGTGGCGCCGCAGCTGACATCTGGTGGGGACTCTCCAAAGATGGCAAGGGCAATGGCATCGGCATGGTCGAAATGGCCTCATATAACGAAAAGGCACTGGGACCAGACCTCTATGCCGAGGCAATCGCACTCGAGAAAGCATTGTTCAGTGGCGCGCGGCATGCATTCCCCTGTACTGGCTTGAAGAAGCAAGACGGCTCAATCCCTGAAGAATGTGCGTCTGGTGCGCCGCATCTTGTCGATTTTCCGACCTTGGTGACTAAAGACTGGTACATCGAAGGGATCACCCAATCAATCCCCAAATAAGCTCTGGAGACTGGGGTCGCAAGACCCCAGTCATGCGTTGATGCAGCTCAAACCGCCTTACATCCTGCGGGGACACATCCTCTCGCCAATTGCTGATGCTGACCTTGGCTGGCGACTCTTGCATGAGCCTGAGGGTGCATTGGCAGTGGATCACAATGGCTTGATTGTCTGGAGTGGCTCTGCCAAAGACTGCCCAATGACATCACTTGGTTGGCCCATCCAGGACACCTCGCATCTGATTTTTCCGGGGTTCATCGACAGTCATATTCATTATCCGCAGTATCACGTGCGCGCAGCCTTTGGCGCAGATCTTCTCGATTGGCTTGAACGCTATACCTTTCCGGAAGAGGCCCGCTTCCACGCATTGGATTATGCGCGGGGTGTCGCACATGAATTCACTGAGACCGTCCTTGCGCATGGTGTCACAACAGCGCTGACGTTTTCGACCAGTCACACGGAGGCCTTTCTCGCACTCACTGAGACAGCGCATCGCCGTGGACTGAGTGTGATCACAGGGATCACTGCGATGGACCGCAACGCGCCTGACACGGTCACCCGCGACCTGGGCTATTTTCGGGAAGCCAACGCGATGGCCTTTGCACACCTTCAACACTTTCCGCGCCTTGGCTATGCCATCACGCCACGATTTGCACTGAGCTGTACAGAGGATCTGCTCGATTCCTGCGGAACCTTTGTTGCCGCCCATCCAGATATCTGGGTGCAAAGTCATGTGAACGAAAATCCTGACGAAATCGCAATGACTCAGGCATTGTTCCCAAGTGCTGATAGCTATGTTGATGTGTATGCTCGGCACGGCTTACTGACGCCAAAAACAGTCTTGGCACATAGTATTTTCAGCCAGGATCATGAGCTCGAGCAAATGGCAATCGCCGGTACCAGCGTGGCGCATTGTCCGACCAGCAACACCTTTCTCGGATCAGGATTATTTCGGGCTGATCGTCATCTCCATGCCGATATTGGCATCACCCTTGGCAGCGATATTGGTGGCGGCACCAGTTACTCGCCGTTCGCCACAATGGCTGAGGCCTATAAGGTCGGTCGACTCAACGGACAATCCATTGCACCGGATCAATTACTGTATTGGCATACCTTGGGCAGCGCCCAGGCACTGAAGCTCGATCGCGTCGGCACTCTAACAGCTGGCTATTGGGCTGATTTTTGTCTCATTGATCCGACATGTTCGCCATTATCGGAGGTGCGATGGAATGACCGAAAGGATCTTTTGGATGGTCTGTTTGGATTGATGTTTACCTTACCGGAAAGTGGCGGCGGCGTGGTCGCCACCATGACCGCAGGACAGACACGATGGAGTCAATTATGACGCGGCTTTGGATCGCAAATCCTCTCGCAGTTTTTGCGGAAAATGCCGAGGGCGGGATTGTCATTGAAGACGGCAGAATCAAATCGCTGGTGCAGCGAGGCGATAGACCACCGCACGATGAAATCTTCGATGCCAGTGCGCATGTCGTCATCCCAGGCTTAATCAATACCCATCATCACATGTACCAAACCTTGACCCGTGCCATGACAGGGGCCTACTCCCATGAACTATTTGACTGGCTCAAAGCGCTCTATCCCATTTGGGCAGGGCTGACTCCAGAGATGGTCTCTGCAGCATCAGAGCTCGCCATGGCGGAGCTTCTTTTATCAGGATGCACCACCACGACGGATCACCACTACGTATTCCCCAGCGGTCACGAAGACGCCATTGATCGGCAGGTAGAGGCCGCAACATGCCTTGGAATACGGGTCATTCTCACCCGTGGATGCATGAGTTTGTCGGAAGACGACGGTGGACTGCCGCCCGCTTCAGTGTGCCAATCCGAGGAACATATTCTCAATGATTGCGAACGGCTGATCAGTGCATACCATGATCCAAATCCCTTCGCCATGACGCAAATTGCTTTTGCACCCTGCTCGCCATTTTCCGTGACAACACAATTAATGCGCGATGCCGTGACGCTGGCAAAACGACATCGAATTTTATTGCATACCCATTTGGCAGAAACAGAGGATGAAAATCAATTTTGCCTCGACACCTTTGGCGCAAGACCGCTTGCCTATGTCGGAGAATGTGGTTGGCTCGACGTGCCGGCATGGTATGCCCATGGTGTCCACTTCGCGGCCGACGAATGGCAACTGTTAGCGGCCGCCAAAGCAGGGGTCGCCAGCTGTTCATGCTCAAACATGTATTTGGCCAGTGGGATTTGCCCTGTCTGTGAGATGGAAAATGCAGGCGTGGCCATTGGTCTTGGTGTTGATGGATCCGCGTCGAATGACGGCAGCAATATGATTCAAGAAGTGCGTCAAGCGATGTTGCTTCAGCGACTGCGCTATGGCGCAGCCCGGGTCAGTTGGGCGGATGCGTTACGCTGGGGGACCGCTGGATCAGCCGCTGTCTTACATCGCCCAGAACTTGGGCGTCTAGCGCCCAATCTAGCCGCTGACTTGGCACTATTTAAACTCGATGAATTGCAATTTTCGGGCGCACAAGACCCATTGGCTGCACTCATTATTTGCGGCGCACACCGCGCAGACCGAGTAATGGTCAACGGACGATGGCGAGTCATTGATGGCGACTTGGTTCAATTTGATCTGGATAGAGCACGTCGGACACATCAACAGCTGGCCCGCACGCTTCAGACTGCGATTCAGTCATAACGGTCTAACGCAGCAACAAAACGGGTGTTGTGGAAACACGCAGTAACTCAGAGGTATGACTCCCCAATAGCCAATGCCGAACTCGTGAATGGCCATAAGCACCCATCACAGTCAGGCCAATCGAGTGCGCGGATTGATAGGTACAAATCGCCGCTGCGATTTCCCCCACACTGTTTGCTCCTCGCGCATTGAATCCAGCGTCTTGAAAGCGATTCACACAGGCATGCACAATGCGCTCGCGCTGCGAAGTGATCTCACCAATCATGACGACATGAATGGTCAGACCCGTCAATAATGGAGACTCCATCATGCGCTCGGCTGCCTGCTCGGCCGTCGGTGAGCCATCATAGGCCAGCATGACCTGATCGGGCGGACTGAAACCGTCACGAATAATCAGAAGTGGTTGCTTAAGTCCGCGCGCCACATGTTCGACGTGGACGCCAAGACGATCCTCAGTATCTCGATGCGCATCCCCTTGGCGCCCCATCACCACCAGTCGAGTCACATCGGACAATTCTGTCAACGCATCCAACAACGGACTGTGTCGCTGTAGTGTCGTTACCTGTCCTGCAAACGATGCCTCTGCATAGGCTTCCGCCTCCGACAAGACTGCTCGGCCGTGCGCAAGGGCCACACGACTGCGCGTTGCATCCGCGTCAGCGAGCGCTTGCAGTAACTCGGTCCTCGCACCAAACCCCAACTGGCCCGTTAAATCGGCGGCACCATAGGGATCTCGCTCAATTGCATTGAGGAGTAAAAGAGGCGTCTCGAGTCGCTGCGCACACCAAGCGGCTGCATCACAGACCGCTCGAGAGACCTGAGACCCGTCTAAACAGGCAATGGTTTGTTGCGTCTGGTTGTCAATGACCACCTAAGATTGCCTCCACGTCAGATTTGTCATGCACAGCATAGCGATCCACCATAGTACGACTGGCGGCATTCAGCCCGACCAAGTCAACGACCGCTCCATCACGTCGAAACTTGAGCACAACTTTATCCAGGGCCGCAATTGCGGTGACATCCCAAAAATGAGCCTGTGTCAGGTCAATGACAACCCGATCAATCGCCTCACGGAAGTCAAAAGACGCGACAAACCGCTCTGCGGAGACAAAAAATACCTGGCCAACCACCTGATAGGTTCGCTCCACAGTCCCATCATGCTCGATCCGACTCGAACTGAGCAGTAAAAAGCGGCCTACTTTGGATGCGAAATTCAGGGACGCGAGGAGTACCCCGATAAAGACCCCAATCGCCAAGTTATGGGTTGTCACAACCACCACAACAGTGACAAAGGTCACCATCGATGACGACTTTGGATATTGACGAATCTGGGTAATGGATTCCCAGGCAAAGGTGCCAATCGAGACCATAATCATAATGGCGACAAGGGCTGCCATTGGCACCAAGCCGATCCATGCATCAAGAAAGACCACCATCACAATCAAAATGACCCCTGCCATGAGGGTAGACAACCGCCCTCTTCCACCGGACTTCACGTTAATCACAGATTGGCCAATCATGGCGCATCCTGCCATGCCGCCAAAGAATCCCGAGACGATGTTTGCAACACCTTGCCCTTTACACTCGCGATTTTTGTCACTGTCGGTGTCAGTGAGCTCATCCACAATAGTCGCCGTCATGAGACTCTCCAATAAGCCAACAATGGCCAATGAGACTGCATAGGGCGCGATGATATAGAGCGTCTCCAGAGTCAATGGGACCTCAGGCCATAAAAATAGTGGCAGCGAGTCAGGTAACTGGCCCAAATCTGCGACCGTTCTTACATCCATCGGGACCCACAGCGAGAATAACGTCAAGAGCACAATGCAGACCAACGGTGACGGCAGCACAGTGCCAATCCGAGGAATCCGTGGAAACCCATAAATAATAACCAAGCCCGCTGCAGTGAGCGCATACACCGGCCAACTGACATCGGTCAACTCGGGCAGTTGGGCCATAAAAATGAGAATCGCTAAAGCATTCACAAACCCAGTCACCACAGAGCGTGACACAAATCGCATCAGTGCACCCAAACGGCAATACCCGAAAATGATTTGCAACACGCCAGTCAGTACACTGGCTGCTAAAAGATACTGAAGCCCATGCTCCTTCACCAGAGTCACCATCAGCAGCGCCATCGCGCCAGTGGCTGCTGAAATCATGCCAGGCCGTCCACCGGTAAAGGCGATGACCACCGCAATACAGAAGGAAGCATAGAGGCCCACTTTCGGGTCAACACCGGCAATGATGGAAAATGCAATCGCCTCTGGAATCAGCGCCAGCGCCACCACGGCCCCCGCTAACACGTCGCCCTTGACGGAACCTAGCCAGTCCTGGCGAGTCGAATACAACACAGTTAAAACTCTCTATTTTCGAGCGAAATGCGCTCGTCGCAAAGGGCCGCGAGCCTAGCAGAATGCCTGAGCCCTGTCTTGTTCACAGGTCAGCGGTACCGAACCTGACGCCTGGCTTTCCGCCGAATCGAAATCAGATGTCTGTTCACATCATCTCGATCGGCAGATGCGGATCTTCGCCCGCGCATCGATTATGCTAAGCCAGGTAATGAGGAGTATGTATGACACCATCGATCGCAACCGTCTCAATCAGCGGCACGTTGCCAGAGAAACTCGAGGCAATTGCACAGGCGGGCTATCAGGCCGTTGAGCTGTTTGAAAATGACCTACTCAGCTTTTCCGGGACGGTGCGCGAGGCAGGCGCACTGGCAAGCTCACTCGGGTTGACGATTGTCACGTTACAGCCATTTCGAGACTTTGAAGGGCTCGAAGGACTCCAGCGGCAACGCGTGATGGATTATGCAGAGCGAAAATTCGACTTGATGGAAGAACTCAACACGTCACTCCTGATGGTCTGCAGTAGCATCCATCCCGACGCACAGCCAGGCCTCTCACGGACCGTCAATGACTTTGTTGAACTGGCAGAGCGTGCCCGCAAGCGAGGCCTCAAAGTTGCCTATGAAGCGCTTGCGTGGGGCCGTCATGTCAATGATTATCGCGATGCTTGGGAGATCGTACGCACCGCCAATCAGCCCAATCTCGGACTCGTTCTCGACACCTTTCATATTTTTTCACGGGGCTCTGATTTAGAGGTGATTCCGTATATCCCCGGTGATCAGATTTTTCTTGTACAGACAGCAGATGCGCCACGCCTCTCCATGGACCACTTGTCTTGGAGTCGCCATTACCGATGCTTCCCTGGGCAAGGACAGATGGATATTGCGCGCTTTATGGCGGCAGTTGAAGCGACCGGATACGCAGGCTACATCTCCCATGAGATTTTCAACGATACCTTCCGCATGGCGAATCCACGACAAATTGCTCAAGATGGCTATCGCTCAAGCCTCTACCTTGCATCGATGCATCAACAAAGCTCTGTGCCGTTAAAACAGGCCATTGAGTCCATTGCATTCATTGAGTTATCCGCACCGGCCGAGCACTACGCATCGACCAAACAAACCCTGGCTGCTCTTGGCTTTGCACAGATTGGACACCATCCCAACAAACCCGTTGAGCGATGGGCGCAAGGTGGTATCAATATTTTGGTGAATCGTGATCCGAGCTTCGCCAAACAATGGCTCGGCCATGATGGTCTATCAGTCTCAGCACTTGGCGTTCTGGTGCACGATGCCAACGCCGCAGAGCGTCGTGCCAGTGCGCTTGGATTTAAGGTCATTCGCCCCGAGGCCTGTGATGCGAGTCATCAAATGACGGCAATGCAGGGTGTGGACGGCACCTTAACCTACCTTCTCGATATCCCCGGCATCGAGGCCCTGTGGTCAACCGAGTTCCCCAACAGCACAGTGCCCATCGCTGACGGAACTCTCGAAACCGTGGATCACATCAGCGTCTCCATTCCCTATGAAGACTATCTATCAGTGGTTTTGCAATATCGTGCTGTGTTCGACCTTGACCTGTCACCGGCATTTGATATCACAGATCCACGGGGGCTCATCCAAAGTCAGGTGCTGAGCGGCCCCACACCAGGGTTTCGATTCGCGATCAACGGCAGCCACTCACCACAAACCACCACGAATCAAGTGATCCGGCGGCGAGGTGGGTCTGGTGTGCAACATATTGCATTCCATAGTCGCTCGATTGCACACACCGCCGAGCGCGTCGCAGCAGCAGGCGCGGAAGTCCTCGCGATTCCTCAAAACTACTATCGCGACCTTGCTGGAAAGTTTGGTTTAGCACCTGCAGTGATTGCCGATATGGAACGCCTCCAGATCCTCTTTGACGCGGATTCGTCGGGACAATTTCAGCAGTTTTACGTCGTTCCTGAAGGCGGTCACTTTTTATTTGAAGTGGTACAACGTGACGGCTATCTCGGTCTTGGTGCGGCGAACGCCTACATTCGTGCCAGTGCGCAGCAACAGCGCCAATACCACGCTGCGTCAGACGTCGTTGAGGATCCGCCGAATCCAATCGAGCACTTGAAATGTCTGTAACGCATCACTGACGGTGCAGGATAAGGGCTGATTTGGATCAACAAGCATCTCAGTCCAGGCATCCAGTAAGGCGTCTGCCTCAGCGCCAACCGGAGCCTCTACTGGTTTAGGATCCCGTTGAATGCGTTGAAACCAATCCGGACCGCTTGGTCCATAATGCCAAAGTACGGCATTGGGCATGGTCACTGAACCATGGGTACCGGCGATCCAATAACAGGACTGATCGGTATGGGAATAGTTTGGGTCATCCCCCGAGGCAAGGTGCCAGTTAAAGGGCGCAGCCACCGCGTCTGCGACATTGACAGTCGCCAGCAGACCCGAAGAAAATCGAACGATCAGCACGCAAGCATCGGCTATTGGCAAGCCTTTCCCCGGGCTGCCGGCCATCCCGCTGACATCCAGGATCTCACCGAATAGGCTTCGTAGTAGATCAATATCCACCGTAAGTTGGGACATAATCGGCCCAGCATAGGGTCGATTCGACCAATTCACATCGGTAAAAAATCCATCTGGCTTTGACATCCAAGAGGTCACATGACAGGAGACCAACTGTCCCAATTGCTGACCGCTGAGCAACTGACGGAGTTGTCGCACCTCAGGGTGAAATCGGCGTTTCCAACCCATGACCGCAGACAGCCCCTGATCAGCCGCTAACGCATCGATCACCTCGGCATCTTCGCGACGATCCAAAAACGCGGGGTCAATCAAAATTGGCAACCCAGCCCGCAAGGCGGCACAGGACGCTTCAAGGGTTTCGTCTGGGGTCGTTGCGATAATCGCACCCTGCACGGCGCTGGTTTCAATCAGACGATCGCAAGAGTCGGTCACCTCAATACCCTGAGACACGGCGTAGACTCCCGCCGACGTGGGGTCGACATAGCCCGCGAATTGACCACGTGCTTGCAAACGCGCGGCATACTCACGTCCAGGCAGTCCTGCTCCAAGAACCGCGATTTGAGGCAACGCAGAGGAACTCAATATGGTCATACAGATCTCCGGATCGCGCCTGTCTCTTGTCGAGCTTGCATCAAAGACATTTACCGGGATATCCGCCGAGAACACCAGCTCCATAACGGCGTTTGAGAGACAAAAATCAAAACAACCGCAAATAATAGTGCAAATGACAATGGGCTCTGGAGAATCCCAAGCAACAACTGCCAGAGGTCATCACGCTCAGAAATCACGGCCCGTCGCCAATTATCATCTAATAAGCGGGACAAAATGACACCCAAAATAACGGGGCCAAGAGGGTATCCATACAATCGCATAAAGTATCCAAACACACCGAATCCGAGCATCCAATAAATGTCTGTGATGGCGTTATTCACCGCATAGGCACCCACCACGGATAACAGCATGATCAGTGGAATCAGGACTGATCTTGGCATTTCCACAATTTTCGTGAATACACGGATCCCAGTCAGGCCAAAAATCAACATGAAGAGGTTGGCGATGAATAACGCGCTCACGATAAACCAAAACATATTCGGGTGATCAATCATGAGCATTGGCCCCGGATTGAGACCGTGAATAAAAAGCCCACCAATCATAATGGCAGTCACGGCATCTCCCGGAATTCCGAGTGTCAACATCGGAATAAATGCACCCCCCACTGCAGCGTTATTGGCGGTCTCTGGTGCAACCAGCCCCTCGATTGCACCGTCACCAAAGGGTACTTCGGGATCAGACGTCACACGCGTTGCCGCTAATTTACACATATTTCAGCGAGACACTGACGGTCGGTGGGCGGTGAACGATCACCTTCAAGGCCCCCAGTCTGTCGCAGCAAGTACCGAATCCGCGTCAACAGGGGACAGGAATAAAAAAACCAACCGAGAGTGGTTGGTTTTCTAAAAAGTGGTGGAGCTAGGCGGGATCGAACCGCCGACCTCTACAATGCCATTGTAGCGCTCTCCCAGCTGAGCTATAGCCCCGTATAAACGAGGACGCGAATCCTAGAGTTGAACGTTCCCAGTGTCAATCCTACTGAGCGCTACAGGCCGCTTGGTATGATTTCTCGAGACGCTTCTGCGCCTTTTTTGACACACCACCCAAGCGCTCCAAGGCCAGACGCAGACGTGCCCTAGTGCGATCGGGCCCAAGTAGTACGGCCAAATCGAAAGCACTGATTGCTTGTGTCGAACCGCTCAATGCGATGAACATGACCGGCATCCACTCCTTCATTTTCAAGTGCAGCTGTTGACACACAAACTGCACTGCATCCATCACAGACTCTCGACTCCACTGGCGCTCGGAATCCAAGCGCCAAACTAGATATTGGAGACCCTCTACAACCACGTCAGGCTCAAGACCATGACTATGCAGTGACATCGCGTCATAGTCCGGCTCCCCGACCCATAGAGGCCTGAGCCACTGCTCGGCGTCCCCGAACGTTGCAATTCGGGTTTTCAAATGTGGCCATGCCGACTCAAAAAATGATTGGCCAAACCCCCAGGCCATCAAACGCCGCAACGCCTCTTGCTCAGAAAGACCATGCCGCAACCATTCTCCATTGAGCCAATTCAGCTTCTCGATATCGAAAATCGGCCCACCGAGTGACACACGGTCAATTTCGAACGACGCAATCATCTCATCCAGTGTGAACCGCTCCTGTTCATCAGGCATCGACCACCCCATACGACCAAGATAGTTGAGCATTGCCTCTGGGAGATAGCCTTGATCTCGATAAAACAGGACAGACGTCGGATTTTTCCGTTTACTGAGCTTCGATTGATCTGGATTCCGCAACAACGGCAGGTGGCATAACTCAGGCATGTCCCACCCAAAGTAGCGATAGAGTAACTGATGCTTCGGTGCTGAGGGAATCCACTCCTCGCCCCGGATCACATGCGTGATCGCCATCAAGTGATCATCCACCACATTGGCAAGATGATAGGTCGGCATGCCATCAGACTTCATCAAAACCTGCATATCCACCTGGGACCAGGGGATTCGAATCTCACCGCGTAATCGATCCACAATCACCGACTCACCGTCAGCGGGGACCATTAAACGAATCACCGACCGGTCACCTGCCGCGGATCGCTGCGCCACCTCTTGTGGATCTAAATGCTGGCAACGCCCATCGTATTTCGGACTCAATCCTGCTGCGGCCTGCTCCGCACGCATGCCATCCAAAATGTCTGGGGTACAAAAACAATGAAATGCATGGCCCGCGTCAACCAACTGGTTGGCGTGGTCAGCATAGATCGATCCACGCTCACTCTGGCGATACGGACCGAAGGGGCCACCTACATCAGGACCTTCATCCCAACTCAGTCCAAGCCAGCGCAACGCATCCAAAATCGAATCTTCGGATTGGGAGGTGGATCGCTCACGATCCGTATCCTCAATCCGCAAGATAAACTGCCCATGATGTGCCTTCGCAAAGGCAAGATTAAATAGAGCGATGTACGCAGTCCCAACGTGGGGGTCACCGGTTGGTGAAGGGGCAATACGTGTACGAATAGTCATGCGAGTTCTCCATAAGCGGGCGAGTATACCCGCTCAGGAAGTTGCACACATTAAATGGTGATTTGCTCGAGTTGACCGCCATGTGCGAGGAAAGATTCAACCCACTTTGGCTTCCGTCCACGACCAGTCCAGGTATTTTCAGCATTATTTGGATCCCGGTATTTCGGGGCAACCGAACCGCGCTTCGTCGCGACTTTTCCAGACGCTGAAATCTGCTTGAGTTCATCAACAGATAATCCATATTCAGCCGCAATTGACTTAATTTTTTCCAACCCTTCTTTACGTACTTGCACGCGACGGGCTTCGATTTCCTGGTCCACTCGCGCACGAAGGACTTGAAGCTCGCTTAAACTCATATGATCTAATTGCATTGAGAACTCC
>ERZ887849.2219-NODE-2219-length-16454-cov-8.100128_pt1 | contig 16454 bp, 13 predicted proteins | sample MGYA00521267_ERZ887849 | MGnify/ENA primary metagenome ERZ887849 (study PRJEB32303, sample SAMEA104408601) | aquatic metagenome | biome: Brackish water; feature: Pelagic; material: water | place: Baltic Sea | collected 2014-06-06T16:11:00 | depth 2,863 m ... | reverse complement strand
TGGAGAGCGGCTTAAACAATTCTAAATCTAAGGAATGATTGGAAGAGTGGAGAAACAAACCGATTTAGACCTGATGTACCTTCGTCTATTCAATAAAAAGTTCAAACATCATAACGTAAACAGTATGATAAAAAAGACAATATGGCCTCTTGTGCTCTTAGTTGGAATGGCATATGCGTCTCAGGCAGTCGCGCAGAATAGCATTCCAGATCCGGGATTTGAAGCGGTCGAAGCCCCGTTCTGCGGCATCATGGGCCCCAATGATTTCAGCAATACCATGTTTGACTGGGTGAGTCCAACCAATGGCACGCCCCAGATGTTCTTTACGGATGCTGACGCGTCGTGTTATAACGCGCAACCTGTTAGCACGTATTCGGGACCGATTGGAATCCGCGGCACCCAACTGCCATTCGAAGGGCAAGCCATGGCGGGATTGTATGCCTATACCATTGAAGGGTTCAATCAGCGTCATTATGCGCAAGCAGAATTGGATGTTCCGCTGGTTCCGGGGCAGGCTTATGCGGTCGGTTTTTATGTCTCGCTGGCGGATTACATTGAGTTTGCTTCGACGGGATTGCAGGCTTTACTGACCGTTGGGCCGGTCAATCACAATAGTGACGAAGTCATTGAGGCGCAGCCCCAGGTTTCCAATGAGGAGATCGTTGATGATGTGGAAGGGTGGACCTTGATTGTGGATACGTTGACCTTTGAAGGGGCCGTTGATTTCATCACCCTCGGAAATTTCAAGTCCGATGAACAGACCTTGTTGGTACCCAACCCGACCCATTCAGGAGCGGTGAGTACGTATGGAGCATTCTACTTCTTGGACCAAGTCTTCATTGAAGAACTCACAACGTCGAACCTCCAAGAAGTTGAGAATCAAAACGAGGTGAAATTCCTCTCGACATCCCAAGGCCTTGAGGTCGTTTCTTCTGACTTCAAAACGGGACGCTTGCACGTGAAAATGTTTGGTCTTGATGGTCGACAAGCATTCGAATCCTCGAGTGGTTCGTCCAGAATGATCGTCCCGTGGACATCGTGGTCTGGGGACTGTGCGATTGTGTCAGTGCGGGTTGATTCTCACGAGACTTCTCAGGTTGTCTGTCGCGGTGAATACCGCTAATTCTTCAATGAAAATGCGATGAAAAGTTTCATTCTATTGCTTGCGAGTTCTCTGACAATGTCAGGGTGCTTCGCTCAAAATACAGTTTGCTTGACGCTGGAGGAGAATCCATATCTCGACGACCCAGCTTTGTCTGAATTTTCGAAATATGTGCAGGTGCTCGGCTGTTTTGAATTGCTCGCCGAATCGTCTATTTCGGATGAGAAGGTGCTGCATGCTGCAGCGGTTGCTGCTGAGTTGTTGGATCAAAATGAAGATGGCGTGGTGGACGATCAAAGTGTAGCATATGCCTTGGCTTCAGGTCAAGCACTCATGCCCATTTTTGAAGAAGAGGGCTCGATTGCGGAAGAGATGCTTTTTGAAAATTACGAAGGGGATGGCATTGGTGCAGTGTTGTATTCAGATGAGATCAACCCCAACCAGCCGGGCTACTGGGGGGAAGACGCGACTGTAGAGGAGGTGCTCCACACCATCAATGCTGTGGGGCATGTTTCCGTGTATCCAAACGCGTTTAGTCTTTCCCCGGGATCGTCGTTGCTGTCAGCAGCCATGGATGTAGCCCGGGGTGGGCAGTACCTGTCGGTCCCTGACATGTACCCGAAGGAGGCTTGGTACCATTACGATGATTGGACATGTGATTACGAATGCATGGCCATTGAATACCTCTACTGGGCATTGGTGACGAAGATGGGGATTCTCGATGACCCTCAAACGGCCAGTGGTATTGCTGATGAATGGGAGTTGTATTCTGCTGAATTGTTGGCGGAAACGGATTCATTGATGGACCAGCTGATCAGCAACACTCAATTCATGTTGCCGTTAGTAGCTCCAGATGGAAACTACTGTCCTCAGGCGGTTGGAATCAGCCAAGAGTTCGAGTCTGCTGTGCCGGTTCCGCATGTTGTGCGCGTTGTGGATCTCATGGGGCGGGATGCGGAGCCCAGCCCAGGGATGCTAAGGATTCACATGTACAGTGACGGCCACGTCAAGAAGCAAGTGATTTCCCCTGAGCAGTAAGCGGTGGGAGGAGAGCCCCTTGAGCTACATCCTTTTGAACAGGCTGCCGGCATTGGACAAGTGTGTAAAAGTGTCTGAAATGCATCTGTTTGGTGCGCTTTGACTCTTGCCTGAAATGGTAATTTTGAGCATGAGAAAAATTGTACTAATCCTGGCAGTGTTTACGAGCATGGCTGCCAAGAGTCAAACGATCATAACGGACCGGCCTGATCAAACGGAAAGTCCCCAAGTGGTGCCCGCAGGCACCTTGCAATACGAAGGGGGTATGCTCGTTGAGTGGGATCAAAACAATGCTGAGCGCATGTTGCTTCCTACATCCTTGTTTCGGATTGCCTTGCACAAGCGCGTAGAACTTCGTCTTGTTCATGAATTGGGCTTTGACCGATCTTCGAATGACTTCACAGGAGAAACCATCAAGACGCGGGGTACAACCGATGTCCAGTTGGGAATGAAAGTGCAACTTTCCGGTTATGATGCAAGTCAAGTAGCAGTGGGGCTTTTGAGTCATGTCTCCCTTCCTTCTGGATCATTCAACCTCGACGAGTCCTGGATGCAATCGCACAAAATTGGCCTTGCCTTGCCCTCAAATGACGATTGGTCCATGGCCGTGAACGTAGGATGGATGCCGATCGAGAGCCCAATTGAAATTCAAAATCAAGGCTTATTCACACTGGCTTTGGGGCATGCAAACAATGATCAACTCGGTCTCTATGTGGAGACCTATGGTGCACTATCAGAATGGGGTGTTGGTACGTTTAGCGGCGATGCAGGCCTTACATGGTTGGTCCATGACCGGTTGCAATAGGACTTGAGCTTTGGCGTCGGATTCAATCAGCGCATGAACTATTCAAGTATCGGATTGAGTTGGCTCTCCGGACAATGAACGGGCCTATTGGGGTGGGAAGTGATTGAGTCGAGCGGGTTAGAATCAAAAAAGCCTGCAAATCAGTGACTTGCAAGCTTCTTTGTGACCCCGGGAGGGTTCGAACCTCCAACCATCAGAGCCGAAATCTGATATTCTATCCAGTTGAACTACGGGGCCAATCGGGCGCAAAAGTAGCAGTTTATACCGCACTTACGAAACATCCTGCTTTGAACTTTGCTTTTGTCCTTCTAAAGCGAGGTTTTTTTGTCGAGAATTGCAGGCGAGACAGCGAGTGCATCTGCATGTTACAAGAGCAAATTGAACAATGGCATGAGACTAAATAGAGCTGGGGACACCATAGGACAACGCCGCATAAACCGACCGAGACAAGTCGATTGTCGCGAATAGGGGAGTTACGGGCCTGCCTGATCTTTTAGAGCGGTTCTAGGCGCCTAAATTGTTTTGGAAGGAATGCGGAATGGCCGTGAACTCTTCAATACGGCTGCAGTGGGCTGCAGGTACTCATCGGCATTGAATTATTCTGAGCTTGCCAGTGATGACAATGGATTGGGCTTTTTTGAAGAAAGTCCAACGACCTGTTCCGAAGACTTGAATAGCGACGGTGTGGTCGGGATGGGCGATTTATTGATTTTACTCGCATCATTTGGCAACGCATGCGTCTGAAAATAACAGGCGCTCACCAAGACCGTTATTGCATCACAACCACGCGCTGAATTCCAACGCCTTCAGCGGATTGAATCCGTATGAAATAGGCGCCATTGGCCAAAGAGGAGAGGTCGATCTGACTCTGTTCGCTCAAGATATTGGGGCAACCCATGACCGGCCGTCCACTGAAATCCAACACGTGCACTTCGACGCCTTCCCAACGTTCCAAGGTCAAATTCAAAGCTCCGCTGGTTGGATTGGGGTGAAGTGAGAAGCGCAAAGCGGAAGGCGCGTCCGCATTCCAAACGTCCAGCTCTTCCGATGTCGTAACACAATCCGAAGGATAGGGATCCAATTCAACCGGTTCGCCGGGCGTCAAGTCTCTCCCGGCAAGTCCAGGGTAATCAGGTCCATAGCGATACGCTCGAAACGTGCCATTTTGAAACGGCTCGTTGCCTTGGGTGTTGGGACCAAAGGAGCTCGTTGCGGTGATGTATTCCCAGACCGTTTCCCCTGAGGACGTCACCTCGAAAATCCGACCGTCGTCTCCTTCGCAGATGAGCGAGTTGCCGTTGGGAAGGCGCTGCACTCCGCTGATAAAGGCACTGTAGAAGTCCGGGTCCAAAACGGCGGGATACGTCCAATCAAGTCCAGAAGGCCCAAAGGCTGCATCGTCGAGCAGCTCGTATGTTCCGTCTTCCTGCAAGGGCAAGGTCAATTCATCGACCGAGCTGCGCGGTCCACTGGGGCGGCCTGCCCCGTTGTTGAACAGGAGGATGGAGGTCGTACTGACTTCGTCTGTAGCTCCTTCCTCGTGCTGCAACCAATGGGGGTCATGTTGCCCGAACAATTGACGGTCGGCTTCTCCGCCCCGACCATAGGCTTGGGGGTTGCCCCAACGATACAAAAGGTCACCACCTCGACCAGTCTGTCCACCAAAAGAAGTGGCGGCTTCGACCGCTGTTGTGCTGTGATCGAGGATGTAGAATTCATTCCACTTCCGGCTATTGAGCATGATCTGATCCAATGTGGGGTTGTAGTGGATGGCGTTGCAATGGAACCAATCCCCACTATCTCCACCCAAAGGACCACCTCCACCGGGATTTTCGTAATTGAGATCAAACCGGCCAGGGAAATCGGAAGGACTCCCATAATTTGGTAAGTTGGGGTCCACATCTTGGATGAGGTGATCCCAAGCATGCCACTCCCAAACAACGTTGCCTTCATTCGTTCCCAAGGGTTCGATTTCCACAATTTGCGGCGGCCAAAGAGGAGAGTCATCCAAGCGCCCCAGTGCTTGCGCCTCCTCATTCGAATGGTATTCCCAGGCAATCAACAGCACATTCCCATTCGGTAACACGGCCATGTCATGGTGATGGTGCGCTTCAGTTGAAAAATAATCGAAGGACCAGGTCAACTCGCCTTCCCAAGAAAATCGCTCGATCCTACCGCCAATCCCGCCTCCAAAAAATGTTGAGCTGGTGATTCGGGCAGTGCGCAACAACGAACCGTCCTGCATGAGATAGGAAGACTCTCCCATGCGGTACTCGCTTTCCCATTTGTTCACCACCCTTCCACAGTTGTCAATCAGATGACTTTCGGTGGCTGATGTGGCGGATACTAGCGTGTATCCATTAAAAGACTCCGGTGAATTTTGAACGAGTCCTATGGTAGGCGTTTGGGCCAATCCGATTGTGAGAAACCCTCCTAGAATTGATATCAGTGCAATGAGTCGTGGCATTAGGTTGAATTTGAAAGGGAGATTTTCAAGTTGTTTTGTTGACTCAAAATGGCTTTAAAGCCATCATAATTTGGACGAATCAATCCTTATGCGGTTTAATAAATGATTTTTTGACGAGAAATTTCAATGTAGGATTGCTTGTTTTAAATAGCGTATGCTTGTCGCAAAACCGATAAAATCTCGGGTCAAAGGTATTTTGTAAATTGTCCTCCATGAAGGTCTTTTTATTGAATGGAATATTCGGGATTGCATTCATAGGGGTTTTCAACCCCGTGTTTGCGGACCATTGGGTTTACCAAGACACAGATCGCGCGCTGAGTGAAAAAACGGCCTTGATTATCATGAATGGTTTTGGCGGCAACAAAAGCGCTTGCAAAGCCCAGTTGGCATTTTGGAAAGAGCAGGGCATGGATGTCTTCATTCCCGAAGTGTTGCTGCGCCCGTCATTGGCATCGAGCTCGGTTGCCATGGAGGAGTTTGTAGAAGAATATCGCATTGCCGAGTATGCCGAGGTGCGTTCAATTTGTTACATCGCAGGCGCTTTTTTACTGCATGCCTACCTCGAGTCTCATGCCCTCCCAAACCTCAAGAGTGTCATTTATGACCGGAGTCCGATCCAAGAACGGGCGCCCCAAGCCGTGATCGAAGCCATTCCGGTTTTGGGAACGTGGTTGAAAGGAAACGTCCTCAGAGATTTAAGTGAAGCGGTCTGGCCGCCCCCTCTTGATTCTGCAACGATTGTCAAAGGGCTTTCGATTGAAAACCGGGCAACGGGATTGATGCGTTGGCTCCAGGATGAAGCGGAGGCACTCGGGCCGTTTGAGTTTGATTGGAAAGCAATCGATGGCCAAGCTTCAGATGCCTTCCATGTGGCATTGGATCACAACATGATGTATACCCGATGGGACATTTTAGGAGGGCCTTTTCTGCACTTTTTTGCTCACGGTGTTTTCCCTGAAGGCCTCTCGCGGTTGCCGTTAACAGCCCATCCTTTCGATAAAAACCAACCCGTTCCCGAATGAGAATTCCCAGTACATATGGGCTCAAACCGGCATTCCAGCGAATTTTGAATCCGACGATGGAGTGGTTGCGAAGAGCGGGAGTGACGCCCAACGCATTAACGTGGTCAGCTTTGGCGCTGTCGGGCTTGATGGGTTGGATGTTTACGCAAGGACACGAACAACCAGCTTGGTATTTTATCATCGCATTGGCTTTGCTTTTGCGCATGGTTTTGAATGCCTTGGATGGCATGATGGCCCGGTCTCACAACATGGCGACGAGAGGTGGCGCTGTTTTGAATGAATTGGGAGATGTGGTCAGTGATGCGCTCGTGATGTGGCCTCTCGCTCTTCTGACCGGAATGCATGCGGGATGGGTAGGTGCTTTGTTGTGGTTGTCGGCTGTCAATGAATTAAGTGGCGTTCTCGGCGGTTGGCTCAATGGGGATCGCCGCTATGACGGTCCCATGGGTAAAAGTGACCGCACCTTGTCTTGGGGTCTCCTCTGCTTGTTTCTTGGTTTTGAAGCTGATGTCAGCGAGGGGTTGCCAATTGCACTTTGTGTTGTCTTTTTGTGCTTGATTTGGAGTACGGCCACTCGCATCAAAAAAACAGTGAGACCATGACCAAGTTAATCGATGTATGGGGCATGAATGCAGAAGTTCAATGGGTGATATTCATCATTTTGGGCATTCTCGTGTTCAGCTCAACCGCCTGGTACATTCTTGGGAAAGTGAGGCCTTCTAAGTTGGCGACCGAGTTGCAAGTGCGAACAAAGTCTTGGTGGATTATGTGTGCCTGTTTCATCCTGTCGACCGTGGTTCACCCGGTCATTACCCACCTCGGTTTGGCATTCTTGAGCTACGCCTTGTTGCGGGAAATGTATCCGTTATTGAAGTTGGATTTGAGAGAACGCAACGTGGTGTTGCTCTGCTACGCAGTGGTTCCTGTTCAATACGCCCTGGCATACTATGGCAAAACGGAAATCTTCCTCGCGTTCATTCCGGTTTTCATGTTTGTGATCATCCCCTTCGTTTTGGTGACGCGGGGAGAAACACAAGGGATTGTTCGTTCCATTTCGCTGTTGCCTTATTCGCTCGTTGCATGGGTCTATGGCATGAGTCACTTGGCGCTGCTGTTCCAAATGCCGGAAATTCCCGGATTCACCGCGGGGCCTGAAGGATTGCTTTTGTACCTCATTTTCTTGGTGGGCATGAACGACGTCCTGCAATTCGCGTGGGGGAAAACGATAGGAAAACACCCGGTGCTACCACGAGTCAGTCCCAATAAAACTTGGGAGGGACTCATCGGAGGCGTCTTGTCCACAACACTCCTGGCGATCGGCCTGCGCTTTCTGACGCCATTGGGAATTTGGGAAGCGGCGTTCACCGGTTTTTGCGTCGCGGTCGCCGGGTTTATGGGGGATGCCATTGCCTCGGGCATCAAACGGGATGTTGGCGTGAAAAATTCGGGCAACGCCATTCCGGGTCACGGAGGATACTTGGATCGTTTGGATGGTTTTTCCGCGGCGGCAGCGCCCTTTTTTCATTTGATCTACTTTTTTAGTAGTGCCAGTTAATGGAACGTTGTGGATTGACCGATGTCTAATGTGAACCCCTCAAGCGCTCTGAAGCCGAACTCTTTTGTCAAGCGCATCATGCTTGTCCTGCTCTACAAGGTGTTTTGGCGCATGATTTTTGGGCTGGTCATAGGAATGAAGTACATCTGGGCAGACCACGTTGCTTTGAAGGGTCCGGTTATTTATATCGCCAATCACAACAGTCACCTCGACGCCATGGCCCTGATGACGGTCGTACCAAGCAGCCGCATTCACCTGACGCATTCAGTCGCCGCTCAAGACTTTTTCGGTTCCGGTTTCAAGCGCTGGGGCATGCTCCACTTGGTCAATGCCGTGTTGATTTCAAGAAGCCGCAAAGCAAGTGGAGAGGATCCAATTGAACAGCTCGACGCCATGCTTTTGGCAGGGCGCAGTCTCATCTTATTCCCTGAAGGCACCCGAGGAGTTCCCGGTTCGATGGGTGACTTCAAACGGGGGGTAGGGCACCTCGCATCCCGTCATCCGGGCATTCCTGTTGTGCCGATATACCTGGATGGTTTGTACCGCAATTTGCCGAAAGGCCGCAACATGATTGTGCCGTTTGGCGGAACGCTGCTGGTGGGGAAGCCATTGGTGTTTTCTCACGAAGGCGTGGATGAAATCACAAATGCAACGCAAGCAGCGGTTGAGAGCATGGCACTTGAATTGAAAAATGCCAACCGACTGACCTAGTCCCCTTGGCTTCTCATCGTGGATGTCAGGGGGTCAAAGCATTGCCCCATTCAACGAATTGAGGGTCGTCCAACGCTTGTAAAAAAGTCTTCAAATCAGACTGTTCTGCTGCGGTAATGAAAAAGGGTTGGATGGCTGGATCTTGATTGAAATGATTTGAACCCCCTTGGGCATACTGGTTGATGACATCGTCCAAGGTGGCGATTGAGCCATCGAACATATACGGTGCGGAGTATGAAAGATTCCGGAGACTGGCTGTTTTGAACTTGCCGATGTCGTCCGGATTGAGTGTCAATCGGTAGACTCCGGAATCGGGGTAGGTGGCATACGTTCCGTTGTTTCGCAACTCGAAATCGGAAAATTGGGGTCCTGCATGGCATTGACGGCATCCAATGGAATCAAAGATTTCCTGGCCGTGCAAGGCCGCTTGCGACAAGGCCGAGGCATCGCCTTGAACCCAGCGATCGTAGGCTGTGGTTCCACTGACCAACGTGCGCTCAAATGCAGCCAATGCCCGGGTGATGGTGAATGGGCTCGGTTCCACACCAAAGGCATTCTGTGTCATCGTCACATAAGCCGAGTCGTTGTTCATTTGCTCAGCGATCAAGACGATGTTGTGGTTCAGCTCGTTTGCCTCCTGAATGGGCACCAATACTTGCATTTCGAGGGTGGGAACACCTCCTTCTCGGGTGAAATAGGGATGCCATCCAATGTTGCTCAATGTGGGGACGTTGCGCGTACCGTCAGCACCGTTGGCACCAGGTGTCGTCGGGGTAGCCCCTCCAAAAGCCTGGGAAGGGATGTGACAAGTGGCGCAGCTGAGCATTCCGTCAATCGAAAGCTCGGTGTCAAAAAACAGCTTCCGGCCCAATTCCCATTTCATGACGCTCAGCGGATTGTCGCTCGGAATGAACTGGGCGCCGAAATGGTCCGGTGTTGCCGGAAGGTCCCAGGTCACCAGAGGCTCTGAATCCACCGTTTTGGTGCAAGCGCTCCATGCGAAGCATGAAAACAGAGCAAGCACCCAAGACCTGCTGAGTTGATTGCGCAATCGTTTACTGGGAGAGCAGAGGGGCATACACACTTCATATTTTGATGAAGTTAGGGCAACGACTTGAAATGCAGGAAGCGTGGTGCTGTTTTCATCGCTGTTAGCAATGATTGGTGAAGGAATGTCAGAATCTCGAAATTGAACATTGTAATTTGCATGCATGTCTGAATTGAGAACGATCGAGAAGGGAGCACTCCTTCAGCGCCAAGGAACCAAGGTTCAGTGGATCTTCAAAGTCCACAGTGGTCTGATCAGGTCTTTTTTTGTAGATGAATTGGGCAAAGAGCACGTGTTCATGTTTGCGCCAGAGAATTGGGTTGTCGCTGACCTTGAGGCCGTTGGTTTTGATGCGCCTTGCACCTTGAACATTGAAGCATTGGAGCCTTCGATGATTGAATTTATACCCATCGTAAATATTGCGCAGAGCATGGGTGGCATGCATGGTGGGGCCCAAGAGTTTAATCGTTTGATCCGAAATACCGGTACGTTGCAGCGCAGGGTTTTGCTGCTGCTGAGCTCGAATGCTCTGGAACGCTATGAATATTTTCTAAAGACGTACCCCGACTTGAGCCCTCGATTGACACAGAAACTGATCGCATCCTACCTTGGGGTTACACCTCAACGCCTTAGCGCGATTCGAGCGGAGCGTGTGGGGAAATCATCTGCGCGATATGAATCTATGTGAATGGAAGACGAAAGTTTGTAAGGCAATTTTGGGGTATGCAAAATAAAATCGTTTTCAAAATAGCAGCGAGTCTCGCTGTGCAGGCATTGCTTTTCGCGCCAACTTATGCGCAATCAATGAATGTGGATGTTACCAAGTCGAGTCTTCGCTGGGAAGCGGGCAAAGTTGTTGGAGATCCTCACTATGGTTCAATTCAATTGACAGAGGGTGTTCTTGAGATGAACGACAATGCGATTGCTTCAGGAAGTTTCACCATTGATATGACTTCGATGACAAACGAAGATCTTGGTGCCATGGGGGGTGGCAAGTTGATCGGTCACCTGAATTCAGATGATTTTTTCAGCACTTCAAGCCATCCGCAAGCGCAGTTGGTATTGCTTAGCAGCACACCCTTTGTGAAAGGCAAAGCCACTGTTCAAGGTGAATTGACCATCAAAGGCCACTCGGAATCCATTGAGTTTGAAGTGGTGCGCAAGAAGAGCGCATTTGATGCGACCCTCAGTGTGGATCGCGCCAAGTTTGATGTGCGATACGGTTCGCCGTCTTTCTTCAATGATTTAGGGGACAAGGCCATCAAGGATGTGTTTACCTTGGCTGTTCACCTCGAAATTCAGTAAAGAGCATGGATCAGCCAAAGTCAGCCGGAAGTGCTCCGCAAATGGAGCCGCTAGAAGAAGGAAAGACCTATGCTTGGTGCTCTTGTGGTTTATCAGAGAACCAACCTTGGTGCAATGGAGCACACAAAGGTTCTCAATTTGTTCCCAAGGTGTTTCAGGCAGAGGAGTCCAAGCAAGGTGCTATGTGCACCTGCAAGCTCACCAAGAATCCGCCATTCTGTGATGGTTCGCATTTAGCAATGTGATTCCGTCGATTGAAGATTGAGTGTCTGCACGAAAGGGCGGAAGACGAATTCATTTTGGTCTTTCGCCCTTCTTCATGCGAAGAAGTCTGAATCAGTCATCTTTGGTCAGCCCGTCAAAACAGCGTTACACGATCAATGATGAACCAAAAAGGGGTGCGTGGTCTCGTTGACCCGGACGAAGTAGAGTCCCGGATGCAATGAAGAAACATTCACTTGGGCACGTGTGGTGCCCGCGCCTTGCCAAGCGATGCTCAAGCTTTGTCCAGCCAAATTGAAAACTTGGCATGAAGCAATGGGCAGCTCGGAATTCAAATTCAACTGGTCGTTCGCTGGATTGGGGTAGACTTCGAGGCTGGAGTGCAACGCCAACGCGTCAATACTTTGCACATCCCCGAGTGTCCAACTCGAAGCCAAGTGATTGTCGATCGTGACGGAGTTCAAGTGAAGGGCCTCCGCTCCAGCCTGCGGAATCGGCCACGGTGCATTGGGTGCATAGCGCACAAAATCTACGACCATGCCAGCGGCATTGGACAGGACAATGCGCTCGCCTTCATTGGCAAGTTGCCCGGTTTGCCATTGGAAAACGGCATCTTGTGCGTTGTCAAAAAAGCTACCGTCCCGAACCACCCAAACTGAAGCACCGGGCTCCAACACAAAGGGTTCTAGCAAGGTCCATTGCACGGCGTCACTCAATGAATAGCCCGTTAAGTCGATGGGCTCATTGCTCGGGTTGAGCATCCGAATCCACTCTTTGTTGGGGTCTTCAATGCCAGCATATCCAATTTCTACAATCACCACATCCCGTCGGCTGCTCGGCCAATGGTCTTGCGTGCCCAAGTCCAAGCCGTCCGTCGCAGTGCCAGCAGCAGGTGAGTTTTCAAGCAGCGTGAAATCAAACCCATCCGGATTGGTAAAAGTCGGGTCGCTCCATGTTACTTCGGGGTCATCCAAGCTATCCGTATCGCAGATTGAATTCATTACGAGCAGGGAAGAGAGGGAGTCAGCGAAGAGCGAGGCATCGCTTGAATTGGAGAGCAACGTGTTTTGTACCGCGCCCCATCCACCGCCAAGCCCGGCGTTTTTCTCATAAGCGCTGACGGCAGTTTGATTGCCATAAAAGGTGATGTGCTCCATGTCCGCACTGCCTTGGTCTTTCATGGCAACGCCCAAAGCGCAGTGCGCGATGGTCATATCGCGGATGATGGCATGAGAGGCTTGTCCAATGGAGACACCTTTGTCCGTGCAATGATGAATCAATCCTCCTTCAATCAAGATGGATTGGCTTTCTTCGCCAAGGTCTATTCCATCGCTATTTTCTCCATAAAAGGAGTGAATGGTGGTGTGGAGAATGGAGCCTCCGATGACTTGGTCGTAATCGATGGCGTCCGTATCCGGAGCGTCATTGCCAATGAAGATGCACGAATCGATGAAGCCAGAACCATGACGCACATTGATCAAGTCACCGGTAATGTCCGAATGCAAAGTGCTGTTCGTGAGAACCACTTGGCCGTATTCGGAATACACAGGATTGCTATGATTGTTGATCAATTCCATGTGGTCTAACGTCAAATCGCTAAACCAAACGGCCACCGCGGCTCGATCATGAATGGGGTGGTCGCCGTCTGATGCGCCTTCCACTATAGCGTGTCGGATGAGGCTCGGTCCGGTCGTTTCATGGAATTTCAGATGTCCCCACGGCGCATCAAAATCAGGATTCAATCCAAATCGAATGGGTGCCAAAGCTGTCCCTTCAGCAACCAAATTGCCCTCAATGATCAAGCTGGCAGCGGAAGGGAACAAGATCTCAACACCGGGTTCAATGGTCAACGTGGTATTCGGTAAAACACGTGACGTGCCCAACGCCAAATAAGGAGAGCAAGCGGCGACCAAGGTTAGATCTGTTGTGATTTCTAGCGGCAATGTGCATTCGCCCGTCGCAGCGTAATGCGCGGTATAACCTGCGCTTCCTGAGAGGGTCACAGGCAAAGGATTCTCAACAGAAAAGATCACGTCAGATGCAGAGGGGATGGACAGCGTGAAATCAAAACTGATGTCCGAACTCGTGCTGGAAATTTGATGAATTTCAACCGCAAGAAGGTTGACGCCTGGATTCAAGGTGATGGCCATGGAAAGGTCATTCCAATTGGATTCAGCGTCACTACCCACTACATCCGATGCAGTCGTCTCAAAATCGATTGGGCCTGTCGGCATGTTGCTTCGAAACAACTCGGTTCCGTTGAGGTAGACCACAGCGCCGTCGTCTCGTCGCAATTGCAAGAGGGCTTGCAGCTCCTGTGATTCGCTGCCATCGAAATTGAAGTTATGTCGGAAATACGTCGCAATGTGCTTGTCATTGGCGTTGTTGCCGTAGGATACCGTTGTGGTCTCATCGCCGTCTCCGTAGCCCAGTTCAGCCCCCCCCAAATCCCAATTGCCATCATCGAATTCCGGAGCCTTCCAATCGGTTGGCGGAGCGTTGCCGGTGTCGAGGTATTTCCAGTTGGATCCGGGCGGAATCAAACTCGTTGACTCCATCATCGACCATCCAGAAAATTCCTGACCGGGAAGCGGAACAGCCGTTAATTCAAAGGGCATATCGGGGAAGTAAGCGCCACTCCACGGGCTCCCGGGGATGTCGAAGGCATTCAATTGAATGCTTCCTGAACCAGCGGGCAGGTTGTCGGTTAGCAGATCAACATGGGATGGCAAGTTGAATTCATCGGACAAGTTTTGGAGCATGAACGGTGCACGCGCATTGGCGAAGGTGCGCAGTTTCTCGACTTCGTCCTGCCAGAAGGTCACGCTTTGAATGCCGTTGCCATAAGATGAGGTCGTGCCGGCCCACCGATCGACATGGTAAGGGATTTCCTCCTCGAGGCGTTCGACGAAACGTTGGATTACGCTTTGCACGCGTTCGGGATGAAAGGAGGTGAACAGGTGATCGGTAAACCTCTGAGCAAAAAATTGGGCATATTCAGGATTTTCAAGTGCGTGCCGCACCCAATTCCGCGCATAATCGTAGGTGTTGTTTTGCGGTACCGTGAACGCGTCGATGTCGTCATTGGTGGAGCCTGAAAATCCGCGATCCAAGTCGGTGAAGGCAAAATGCCATTGGCCAGAATCATTCGCTTTCCACTGGACAACATTGTGTCCCCAGCTGCTATTGCTCGACCAGATCTCGGTGGCCCAATAATCCGCGAATTCTTCGAAATCCACGACCGCTGCAGCAGCGTCGAAATTGTTTGCGATGGAAAGGTCTGCATTCATCAGGGCGTCCATCTCAGCATAAGCCTCGCCATTGCCTTCCTCGATTTGACCATCATCAGCAATGAGGTCATACGTCCCAGGTTCCAAGCCGTAATTCTCTTCTACGAACCCTTCGTCAATGCGAGATCGGATGTTGTGAATGCCCATGTATTCGCCATTGACGAACACAATGCTGGGGCGAAAGCCCTGTAAACCGACCGGTGCATTGGCCTGGGGGAGGGACTGCCCGATTCCATCCCGCATCAAAGTGTAAGCCCAATCGCTCCCGCTCGCGCGCAGAACAAAATCATCGAATCGCGTCCGGTCTCGATCATGGAAGAGGGGGTAATCGAGCGAGCCTGAACCATACCCTCCTCGGAAATAGATGCCCAGCATTTTTTGAGGGAGCACCCAGCTGTTTTGTCCATTGATTTTGACTCCAGCACGCTCATTGAAGGCGGCTTCGTTGTTGCCATCATTTTCAAAAAACTCAACATTCAAGGGCCATTCCCAATCCGGCTTGAAATCCTGAACATAAATCCCCGTGTCAGCATCCCAGAAATAATCCGGATCCGTGACCAAGGAAAAGATGGGGAGTGGACGATCGGCAAAAGTTGGCTCGAAAAAATAGCTTTGAGTGACCGTCGGTCCCGGTACTTGGTTGGCGATAAAGATCCGGGCGCGAATGAAAGAGGTCGCGTCGAGGGTGATGTTCCCGTCGTAAACGAAGTCCTCGAGCGTGGGTTCTCTTCCATCGGTCGTATACCGAATTGTCCCCGAAAGAGCACTCAACTCGAGATTGAAAGATGCATCAAAGAATCCTCCCGAGGTGGAGAAATGGGGGATGTGATGAACAACCGCTTCAAAGGCGACGGAGCCCGAGTTGGAACTCCCGGGTGTCGGAAAATCAAACCAGGCCCATTCTCCTGAACCATCTTGACTGCGGCCTTGACTGATGTCAGTGTTCTGTTCTTCAAATATGAAGCTGTCCTCCAATATCAACTCCGCGCTGTACAAGCCCAATTCCTCTCCCGCCCTGCTCAATTTGAAGGAGGTGTGGAGTCCTGTATTCTCTCCGTCACACCACACCACTAGGAACGCTCCGGACGCAATGCTGGTCCCCATAGGAAGGGTCCACTTGGTGGTATCGCTCAAGTTGTCGGTCAGATGCCAGCCACTGAGGTCAACCGCGCCAGTGCCGGCGTTATGCAATTCAATCCAATCCGAATTGTCCGTGAAATCAGCATCTTCAATGCCCAAAGAATTGGATGCGACAAATTCATTGAGGGTCACTTGACCTTCAACAAAAATGACAGCCATCAGGGCCATCACCAGCGAGACGATTGTTTTCAATGGTAGAAATAATGGCGATCAGAAATGATAGTAAATGTAATGCAGTTGTCAATTTTTCGAGACAACATGAACGGTTAAATGCAGAAGACGTTCAGCCATGCCAAGGGGCCTCTGAGACCAGAAGCGGGGCCTTGTTTTTTAAGCAAGGTTGTTCCTTCAGATGAATGGGATTGCATGAATAAGCGTGTGCATGAACTCGGAGAGAACGGACCATGTGCTTTTCAGACAAGCGGTCGAAACGGGACAGAGCTCACCGTTGAATGCCCACACGCAATGCAGTCCCATTGATAAGGAGCAGATAAAGGCCGGGCTCTAGCGCTTGCACATCAAATGTCCAAGTATCTGTTCCTGTCCGTGAAGGTGCTACTTGAAGCTGTTGACCGTTGAGATTGAACCATTCAGCGGATTCAATGGGAGCAGAAGAAACCAGGGTTAAAAAGTCGCCTGCTGGATTCGGGAATGCTTGAAGACTTTGAGCATGAATCCCTGAAGTCCCACTGGCATTTCCATATTCAATTCCTTGGAAGCCATGAGTGATCTGATCGTTTGAGCCATCG